>ERZ857785.1185-NODE-1185-length-30405-cov-3.921746_pt1 | contig 30405 bp, 25 predicted proteins | sample MGYA00519763_ERZ857785 | MGnify/ENA primary metagenome ERZ857785 (study PRJEB31778, sample SAMEA3449365) | human gut metagenome | biome: human gut; feature: human-associated habitat; material: faeces | place: United Kingdom | collected 2010/2012 ...
AGCAACATTATCAAACAGTACTTCGGCATCAGCTATGAGCTGTCCGTATACGAAGAGCACGCTTTGAGCCATGGTTCTTCTTCCAAAGCTATGTCCTATGTAGGAATCACCTGCTATGGTCAGATGTACTGGGGTGTTGGCATCGACGACGATATCATCAGATCCTCTATCAGCGCACTGGTTGTTGCAGTAAACCAGGTTCCTTCCATAAAATCCAGTGTTGAGATTCAGGATAAGCGCTTAATGGAAATGAAGAATTACATTCAGACAAACTACCAGACCGTTACCTTAGAGGATATGGCAAAACAGTTCCATCTCTCTGAGCCGTACATTTCCAAATATATTAAGGAAAAATCCGGTCAAACATTCGTTGAACTGGTTCAGGGTGTCCGCATGAAAAAAGCAAGAACTCTTTTAAAGAACGGAAATATGACTGTTGAAAACATTGCATACTCCGTGGGTTATCAGAATGTAGAACATTTCAACCGCCTCTTTAAAAAGAAATACGAGATGACACCGGTACAGTACCGCAATTCCTGTAGTAAATAAATCTTGATTTAAGAATTCAATCAAAGGAATACTACTTGCAAGTTTCCCGCAAAAAAAGGTATACCGGCAGCAGCCGATATACCTTTCTTATTTATAATAACTTATACCATACAATACCAGAAATTGCAGCGGATATGCCGCATAAAACAGCCATTTAAGGCTTTTGCCACGCTTTCCGTTGCACGCCAGCATAATTGGCAATGCGCCTATCATCATCCATTGATAGAACTCCGTAAGCAGGGATAAATCCGATGTTCCAAGGGGAATGCCCGTGCTCCAGCTTCCCACATATATGATATCCGCTAATTTATGATAGCCCCAGAAAGAAAATCGATTCATTATCCGATACAGGATATCTCCTTCGCACATCAACAGATATGTTCCGCAAAATAGAATATAATACAGTGTAAGCTTCCACCTGTCCTCTACTGCACAATACAAACAGACTCCCAATGCAATAAAGAATACGCCTCCTTCCACATCCCAGATTCCGCCCAGAAGAGGAAAAATATAATCTGTCCGCAAAACAGTTTCTAAGCGCGCATTGCCGTACCATAAGTAATCATACGTCTCTACCAGAATTGCAAGTTTTATCAGCATCGCCTGCCAGAAAATATATATTCCAATGTATGTAAGAAATTTTTTCTTCTCTTTCCGGTTTTCCCATATGCATATGAGCACTCCTGCACAAAATAGTGTTGTAAATATATTATGATTCGTTGGTTCATATACCACATAATCAAGTTTTCTCTGCAATATGTGCATAATCTGATTAAAAAATATCATTCCGACATTCGCCAGATATAGACGCAACAGATATTTCTTTCGATTTCTTGTATGGTGAAAGCCCACCGCCAGCGCATAGACAAACAGCGGTGCCGCTAATCTTCCCAGCCATCCAAACCATATAGGCGAGTCCGGAAAGAACTCGCCTATATGGTCCATCAGCATCAGGATTAATGCTATGATTTTGATTGTGAATATGTTCATTTTTCATCCTCTGATATACCGATTTTACCGTCGATATAAATATTGCTCATGCCTCTCGTGCTTTTCTCCCGTATTTTTTGCTCATTCTTATATCTCGAAATAACTTTCTCCCTTTACTGCTAATAGGTGACTGTACTGCTATATGTTGTTATTGTTTCACCATTCACAGTATAAACTGCACGTACACGATAATTTCCTCTCGTGCCAGCGACATAATTCTTAGTCAAATCCAAGCTATAGCCTGTTGTAGAATCAAACCAGCTTGTTACATCTGACCATCTTGTACCTGACTGTCTCTGTAATGTCATGGTAACTGATATGGATGCTTTTGCTTTTGCATACACATTGGCTTTCGCTGTAAATGTAGAGCCATTTCTAATCATATTTGTATAGTAAGACATAATATTTGCATATCTTGCTTCTGCTATTTTATCTACACAGCTATCTACACTTGCTCCATACACTACGGTGCTGCCACCAGTCATACATATACAAAGACCCAAAGCACAAATGATACCCAGGATTTTCTTTTTTAATATTTTTCTTTCCATTACAAAACCTCCTTTCCACCTGTTCTATCTATACAACAAATGAAAAAGAGGTTTTATGACAATTTTTTCCAATTTTTTTATTTTTTGTAATAATATTTTATTTCACTTACTATTTTATTGTTTCTGCCATCCGGATTAATTCTTCTTTTGTCAAATTCCCTTCAATTATATAAAGATACTTTCCATCTTCCCAAACAAGATTTCCTTTCTTTTCATCCAGTACATTATCCGGGATAAAGTATCCTTTGACATTCTCAATCATAACTTCCTGCTGTTCACTTCCATTAGAACTGATTCCTATATTATCTACTATATCATTCCTCATCTGCTGATATAGCATACATTTTCCATTCTTGTTTACATACATTTTCTGATATAAATAAAAATCTTCACTATACTCTTCTTGCTTCATCGTATACCCTTCCGGCACCCATTGCGGTTTCTTGCAGACAAATTCGAAATCTTCCTCTGAATCCGGTTCAGCACCAGTCTCCATTGTGTTCTTCTCATTGTCCTCTATTGGCACCATTTCCAGATTCTCCGGTTCGCCCAGATTCAGTTGCACATGGTCGGTATACCCGGTCAGAATATATTTTCCGAGCAGACTCTGGAAAAAGCCTCTGCCCATTACGGTTGTTCCGAGAATCAATATAAGTACTGCCACAACCATAATGACACGCCGTCTGCCATGCACCGGATAAAGTGCCGGTATCGTGCGTTTTCCCATGCCCGGTTGCAGCAGCACTTTTATTTTCTTTCGAAATGTCCTTGAAAAGTGATGCTTTGGTGCAGCCATTGCGTGCTTATAATCTGCCTCACACGCCGATGTGATGGCATCCTTCAGTTCCTGTTCTGTCATAATGAATTCCCCTTCTCTAACATTTCCTGCAGTTTCTTCCTTGCCCTGCTGGAAATGTGTCTTGCATTGTCAACTGTTGTGTCAAGAGCAGTTGCAATTTCTTCATAGCTCAATTCATTATAATATCGTAAATATAATACGTCCTTATATGGATATTTCATTCTGCCGATAAGTTCTGACATGCTGCTGCCATCCGGAAGTTCAAAGATTTCTCCGTCCCCCTGAGACTCCTGCAGCAGATTTTCAATCGTATCCTCGTCCATTTTGCTTTCGCGGTTCCGCCTACGATATACATTAATTGCTCTGCTCCTAACTATAGTAACAATATAGTTCCACGCTTTATGACAGTTTTCACGAGAAATTTTATCCAAATTATTTATAATTGCAATATAGCTTTCCTGCACAGCATCTTCCGCATCTGCAGAATTCTTTAAAATTCCATATGCCACATGGTACATTGCAGAGTCAAACTGCTCACTCAACTTTCTGCAAAATTCCCTGTCCTCTTCATTTTCGATTAGTTCAAGTAACTGAAACATAACACGCTCCCATTTCCTCTGCTGTTCTTTTCCGACGCTTATGCCGTCTTATTTGCTAAAGTTTCTGCCTACTATTACTCCTCCTTGCAGACATTAACCCATTCTGAATATCCGGAGCACTGCTCCAGTTCCGGGATTGTCAGCTCAATGGCACTGTTTCCACTGCCACATGCTGGAAATACTGTTTCAAATTTTTTCAGGCTTTCATCGAGATATACTTTTATACCCTCTTTGATTCCAAAAGGGCAGACTCCGCCAACGGCGTGTCCGATATAGTCTTCCACTGCCGCTGCCGGAATCATTTTTGCTTTGGTTCCGAAGGTTGTCTTATATTTGTGGTTGTCGATTCTTGCATCTCCTGCAGCTACAATCAGAATCGGCTGTTCTCCCACCAGAAAAGAAAGCGTCTTTGCAATACGCTCCGGCTCACAATGAAGCGCTTCTGCTGCCAGTTCCACTGTCGCACTGGATTCTGCCAGCTCCATAATCCGCTCCTCCATTCCAAATTCTTTTAAATATGCTCTCGCGCGTTCGATTGACATAGTTACGCTTCCTTTCCATCATTTCTAATAGCTGATTTTATCAAGAATTCCAGACAGATATGCAATGGCAACACCATAGTTGCTCATTGGAACTTTCTGTTCTTTTGCACGTTCAATTCTCGTCATGACATATTTTTTATTAAACATACAGGCTCCGCACTGAATTATTAAATCATAATTAGATAAGTCTTTTGGGAAATCTGTTCCGCTGACGATATCCACTGTCAGTCCTGCTCCGATACGTTTTCTCAGCATATCCGGAATTTTCTCCCTGCCGATATCCTCTTTCAGTGGTGCATGGGTGCAGCATTCTGCAATCAGTACCTTTGATTCTTCCGTAAGACTGCTAATGGCTGCTGCGCTCTCTTTGTAGTAAGCGAAATCTCCCTTGTACTCTGCAAACAATACGGAAAATGAGGTCAGAAGACTTTCCTGCGGCTTCTTATCATATACTGTACGGAATACCTGGGAGTCGGTAATAATAAGCTTCGGTGGTCGCGCCAGCGCCGCCAGCGTATCCTCTAACTTATCCGTTGTGCAGCTCATTACCAGACATTTATGATCCAGCAAATCACGGATGGTCTGTACCTGTGGCAGAATCAGTCTGCCCTTTGGTGCCTGGATATCCTGCGGCATAACAAGAAGGACCAAATCTCCTTCTTCTACCAGTGCTCCGGTTATGGTTTCTTCACCATAATCATCCGGCACAAGCCTTATTAATTCTTCTTTAAATTTTTCTATATCTTCCTTACTTTTCGAGCTGATAACAAGAATTTCCTGTTTTGTCTCTTCCCTAAGCTGTGCTGCTATGGAATCTGAATCTGTCAGTGTATCCGCTTTGCTCAGTACACATAAGGTCGGTGTATGCTTTTCTTTAAAATAGTGGAACCATTCTAACTCTGCCTGATATTCCTCCCCGGAAAACAATAGCACTGCAATATCCGTTTTCTCTGCAGCTTTTTCCGTCTTCTCTACACGCATTTTCCCCAGTTCGCCTACATCATCCACTCCCGCCGTGTCAATAAATACACACGGACCGATACCATGCACCTCCATCGGCTTGCAGACGGGATCCGTTGTGGTTCCCGCTACATCCGATACAATTGCTACCTGCTGTCCGGTAAATGCATTAATCAGAGAAGATTTTCCGCTGTTTCTTTTGCCATAAAAACCGATATGTATCCGGTTTGCACCTGGTGTTTCATTCAATGACATCGCTAAAGACCTCCTAGAATCTGAAATCGCGCTGTCCTTCCTCAATTTCTTTCAGATGACGTTTTGCAATTTCTCTTGTTTTTTCATTTGGTACTTTCTCTATCTCCTTAGCAATCAACGCTTCTCCGATTTTTCTGGTATCTTCAGAAGCATAATCAATCAAATATTCCTTCAATGTCATCAGTGCATTCGGATGACAGCAGTTTAAAATCTGCTGGTTCTTGCACAGACTCATGAAACGGTCTCCCGTTCTTCCCTCTCGATAGCATGCGGTACAGAAGCTTGGGATATAACCCATATCCATCAGCCAGTGTACTACCTCATCCAGCGTTCTGGTATCGCTGACATCAAACTGCTCGGAACGCTCGTCTTCCGGCTCCGGATGATCATAGCCACCTACGGAAGTCTTGGAACCACCACTAATCTGGGATACACCAAGGCGGATAACTTTCTCACGTACCGCCTGGCTCTCTCTGGTAGAAATAATCATTCCGGTATATGGAACTGCCACACGGATACATGCACAGATTTTTGCAAAAATATCATCACTGATGCCGTTGTCGAATACATCCGGATCAATGTCATCGGCACGTTTGATTCGTGGCACGCTGATGGTATGTGGTCCTACTCCATGCACTGCCTCCAAATGTTCTGCATGCATCAGAAGTCCTGCAAATTCGTATTTATAAAGTTCCAATCCAAAAAGTACACCTAAGCCAACATCATCGATGCCACCTTCCATGGCACGGTCCATGGCTTCGGTATGATATGCATAATCATGCTTTGGTCCGGTTGGATGTAATTTTTCATAGCTTTCTTTATGATAAGTTTCCTGAAAAAGGATGTAAGTTCCGATTCCGGCCTCTTTTAATTTCCGGTAATTTTCTACGGTTGTTGCAGCAATATTTACATTAACACGACGAATTGCACCGTTTTTGTGCTTAATGCTGTAAATGGTCTTAATACACTCTAAGATATATTCGATTGGGTTGTTCACCGGGTCTTCGCCTGCTTCAATTGCCAGGCGTTTGTGTCCCATATCCTGTAATGCCGTTACTTCCTGACGTACTTCATCCTGTGTCAGTTTCTTCCGGGCAATATGCTTATTTTTTCCATGGTACGGACAATACACACATCCATTGATACAGTAATTGGACAGATATAATGGTGCAAACATTACAATACGATTTCCATAGAAATCTTTCTTAATCTGTTCTGCAAGGTCATATACTTCCTGGATTTTCTCTTCGTTCTCGCAGGCCAGCAATACTGATGCTTCTCTGTGAGTAAGCCCTTTCCGTAATTTTGCCTTTGCAATGATTTCGTCAATAAGGGCAAGATTGTCCTTATTTGCCTCAGCATATGCCAGAGTCTCTTCAATCTCTTCGTGGCAGATAAATTCTTCTGCCTTTAATGATGCTTTGTTATACATAATGTTTCCTTTCTTCCGGGTCAGAAGCTCTTTCCCGTTGGTTATTATATGGTGATTTAAGAAATACCTCTTGTATTTCCTTTATTTATACAAATGGCGAATCTCCTCTTGAGACCACCAGTTTATATCCAATAGATTCCATACGGTTGCCAAGACATCCACGGCATTCCGCTGCCTCTTCCCCGGTACAGATTTTATTATCGTAAAGGGCATACTTCTTCCGCACCTTTACCGGTGACAGATTCGGCATTACCACATTTCCTCCTGCTAAAATGCCAAGCTCCCTGCCCCTTGAATGGATAGTTCCCAATGCTGTAGTTGCCGGAAGCAATACCTTCGGCAGCATCAGGCGGATAATTGCCAGTAAAAACAGCGTCATCTCAAGACTTCCCGGCTCCATCTCTCCAAACGGCGTATCCTTTTGCGGAATAAACGGACCGATCCCTACCATATGCGGATTGAATGCTTTCATAAAAGCAAGGTCTTCCACCAGATTATCTATGGTCTGATAAGGAGAACCTACCATAATGCCACACCCCACCTGATAACCGATTTCCTTTAAGGTATACAGGCACTGCTTGCGGTTTTTAAGAGACATTTCTGCCGGATGGAGCTTCCCATAATGGGCTTCATTCGCAGTCTCATGACGTAATAAATAGCGGTCTGCTCCTGCCGTGTAAAGTCTTTCATAGCTCTCCCGGCTCCGCTCTCCTAAGGACAGTGTAATGGCACAGTCCGGGTAAGCAGCTTTTATCTTATGAAGTAAATCTTCCAGTAAATCATCTGTGTAGTAGCCGTCTTCGCCACCCTGCAGGACAAAGGTACGAAACCCTAATGCATAACCACTTTCACAGCAGGATAGGATTTCTTCTTCACTCAGGCGGTAACGTTCTGCATTCTGATTGCTTCTTCGGATGCCGCAATAGATGCAGTCATTCTTACAGTAATTGGATATTTCAATCAGTCCTCTGGTATAGACTTCATTTCCAAATGTCTCTTTCTGTCTTTTTCTCGCCAGTTCAAAGCCGTACTCTGCAATTTCTTTATCGGTATGCAGTTCTAATAATTCTTTATATTCTGTCTCTGTAAGCTGAGTATCCTGATACAGCTTATTAAACAACTCTTTTCCTCTATTCTTCATGTCTGGTCACCACACTGGAATATGCTGTTTTTACACTGATTCCCGGTAATTTTCCGATCTTACCGGTCAGTGCACTGATGGTATCCTGCGGTGCATCGATTGCTATACTTACGATATTTATGCCTCTCTCCCGGTATGGAATTCCCATTCTTCCGATAATATAAGCTGCATATTCATGTAAAATTTCATTTAATGCTCCGACGGATTCGTCCTTTTCTATTACAATGCCGATTACAGCCACTCTGGTATCTGCTGCCATTTCTTCGTTCCTCTTGTTTTTCTGAATCAATAGAATTTCAACGCTTATTTTACGTTTTTAGTATAAGAGATTTATTTTGGGATTACAATTGTTAAGCCCTTGTTTTATGCGTATTTATTGTATTTTTTTACATACCAGGCCTGTTGCCGGCAGCTTTTTATGTATGACCAGCTGCAATCTACAAGAAATACGCTTTGTGAGTTTTTTACTTTACAGGAAAGCAATTTTCTGTAAAGCAAAAAGGGATTCTGCTCCTTCCTTTCATCCGAAACAGAATCCCTTTTCTTTCACACTTTTTAATTTCCTTTACGTCCTTCTTTATAACCACTTCCAATATAATGCATATAATAGGATTTTAAATCATTTCCAAAGGCGTTTTGAAGATCGTTGTATCTATTCTTATATTTTTTCACATTAAAGGAGTCTTTTGCCTGTCTTCCTTCATTCATACCACACTCCACAAAATGTCTCAATGCGGCTGTATCATCACCATAAAACGCTGCCTTAAGGTCAGAATATTTGCTGATGTAATAATTGTAGTCATATACCAGACTGTAATCCACTCCATTGTATACGGTTACAGGATTCTTAAGCACGCCATTTCCTGTTGCTTTACGTCCTTCCCGATAGCCACTGCCAATATAATGCATATAATATGCTTTCAGATTTCTTCCAAATGCACTTCTTAAGTCTGCATAATTAGCACGGTAAGCTGCTACATTAAAGGATGCTTTTCCCTGACGCCCCTCATTCATACCACATTCCACAAAGTGACGTAAGGTTGCATTTTCATCACCATTAAATGCCGCTTTAATATCCGGATATTTGTTGATGTAGTAATTGTAGTCATATACCAGCTTGTAATCTACTCCATTGTATACGGTTGTCGGATTCTGCAGTTCTGTACTTCCGGTTGCTACTCGTCCCTCAGCATATCCATTGATGCGATAATGATCATAATATGCTTTCAGATTATTTCCAAATGCACTTCTTAAATCCGCATACCGGGCACGATAAGATGCAACATTGAAGTTTGCAATTGCCTGACGGCCTTCTGCCTCACCATTATTTACAAAATGTGCAAAAATTGCTTCTGTATTGCCGCCAAATGCTTTTGCTACATCAGGGTTATTCTTTATGTAATAATTTAAGTCAAAGACCCTTTCATAGCCTGCACCAAATACGGTAGTCGTTGCATATGCACACCGCATTTTATATCCGCCACCACTTACATATACATGGATATTATATACACCCACATTATTCTTATGATTTGCAATATTGGCATGCACGATAAAGGTATCTGCATCTACTCTGGATGCGTTATACCATACAATATCGCTCTGATCAGCCTTTGTCCAGACCGGAACACTAACAGAAGTCACATAACTTGGGACTCCATCCACAACAATATCAAAGGTTCCTGTTGCTGCATTCCTGCTCTGAACGATTACGTCAGAAGTCAGCACTGGTTCTGTGATAGCAAAGGACTTTGTCACGCTGCCCTTATAGTCTCCAATTCCTGTAATGGTTACATAAGCTGTTCCTACAGAATAATTGTCCCGATAAGAAAGCTTGTAGGCTACATTTTCTTTCAGCATTGTTGTCCCATCTTTGACAACAACCGGCGGAGTCAGTAGTCTTCCATTATAAGTCTGTGATGCAACTGCCAGAACCGTACAATTTTCAATGCTCTTTTCTTTAATTACAAAGGTAACAACTTTTTCTCCGGAGTATACACCAATACCGGAAATGATTACCCTGGCAGTTCCCACATTACTATTGTTACTGTATCTTACCGTATAATCAACATCTTCTGTTAATACCTTGCTTCCCATCTTAACGACCGGAACCGGCTTATAAGTCTGTCCGGTATACTGCTCTGAAGCAGGGATTCCGGTAACTGTTGCCTTGGATAAGCTGTTGCTGATTTTGAATTTCTTAACAATCGTTCCGGTATAATACTGGGTCAGCGGACGCACAGTAATGGATGCATCGCCTGCCAGCTCATTATTTGCATACGTTGTTTCATAATCTTCATTCAGCGTTAAGGTATTGCCACCACATGCCACATGGATAGACGGACATATCGGGCTTCCGGTATAAAGCTGTTCCGGAACACTGTCAATAATTGCATCCTCAAGGCTTGCCACAATATTGAAGTAAACGCGCTTGGTCTCATCATAGTTGCCAAGTCCTTTAATTACTACCCATGACTCTCCTGCCCTTAAGTTGTTACCATTGACAACCTGATAATCCTTCCCTTCTACCAAAAGCTTTCCGTTGTCATAAATCGTCAGTGCCGGGCGGATGTAATTGCCGGTATACTTCTGATCTGGGATTGCTTCTGCCACAGCATTTCCAATATCATGTTTGGTAATCTTATAGTATACCGTAATGCTATCTTTGTAGTTACCGCTTTCGGTTGCAGTTACCGTTGCACTTGCCGTTCCGATTGCAGTGTTGTTCTCATAAGTTACTTCATACTGGGAAGAATCAATGGTTAATCCGGTAGAAGTATCTTTTAAAGTAAGTACCGGTTTAATCTCGCTTCCGGTATAATCTACGTTATCGGTTCCGGTAATCTCAATATCTGCAGAAGTAAGTGACTTTCTTGCAATCTGATATGGATATACAGCTGTTCCTACATATCCGGTCTGGTCATTTTCCGTACCAACGATTCCAACATATACTGTTCCAGCATGAATCAGGTCAATGGCACTTGCTTCCGTCGTACAATCTTTATCAATATAGTATTTTACGATGTAATCTTCGTTTTCTGTCAGATAGCTTCCGGTCTTATTGAACTTCACCTGAATGTTCTTCGGCTTGGTATCAAGACCGTTATATACAGTATCGGAAATTCCGGTTACCGTTAAAGTATCATTGGAAAGCAAGGTACCGATGGTAAACTTCTCAATTCGTGTTCCACTGTAGTTACCCTGTCCGGTTACTTTAATCCATGCGGTTCCCACCTGACTGTTATTGGTAGAATATTCATAAGTAAAGTCTGTTCCATTTACCAGTGCTACAATTCCATTTTCCGAATTATCTTTCAGGCTGATATTCGGTGTATAAGTAGTACCCTGAATATAAGGATAGTTCCGGTTTGCCGGGTCAAATCCTGTATCAGAAGCATCGGATAACGCCGCACTGATATTTTCAGAAGAAAGATCCCTTGCCAGAATAGAGAACGGAATTGTCTTGCTTCCGGTATAGTTGGTGGTATCCTTCGGAGTAATCTGAACAAACGGTCCGGAAGTTCCATTTGCATCTTTTACAGCTTCATTGTTAAAGTAAGCTGCCACATAATCTACATTGCGAACCAGCGGTTCTGCACTGGTGGATGTCATGTAAACATTTAATTCCGGTTCATACTTGGTTTTTAACGGTACATACTGTGGATCTTCTATTTTAGAGTATACTAAATCCTCAACATTTTTCTTTAAAATGTTAAACTCTACCGTTGCAGTTCCAGTACAGCTTGCCACACCGTGGATTGCTGCATATGGTGCATTTGCCCCGCCGGCGTTCGCTGCATTGATATTATTGCGATACTCATCCACTACATAATCTGTGTCTAACGTAAGGGTCTGTTCTTTGTTATTTTCATCATTAAATGTTAATTTAATTTCAGGCTCCTGTGCCTCACCATTGTAGGTTACGTCATCAATTGTCTTGCTTACCGTAGACAAATCACGTTTTGTAATAGTAAAGGTCTTAGTCAGTGTTCCCTTATAATTGCCCTTACCGATTACGGTAATGGTCTCGGTTGCGCCTGCCGGTGCACTGGATGGATTATCTGCATCCGTCTGATAATACACACTATAGTTTGCCGGGTCAATTACTTCTGAACCGCCAATCTTCTTAATGACCAGAGAATCCGGCTTAATCAGCTTGCCGGTATAAACATAGCTGTCCGCAATTCCGGTAATCTCATAATCTTCCATATGAATGGAATCAATGGTAAATGCTTTCGCCTTGGTGGTTCCCATCAGTTTACCGTTTGCTGTTGCCTGAATGACTACACATGGTCCGTTCTCGCCATTTGCTGCTGCAACTGCAGTATTCTTACGATAAGTTACCGTATAATCTTTTCCTTCTTCCAAGGTATCAAAGGTAGAACCGGTTAATGCATATTTCACAACCGGAACCGGTCTGATTTCCTGTCCGGTATAGGAGAATACATCTCCACCTAAGTCAATACTTAAATCATCACTGCCCAGGTCGTATTTAATCGCAAACTTCGCCGATTTCTCACCACTGAAATAAGTTCCGGTTCCCTCAATAGTTACGGTCGGGTCAGTCAGTGAAACAGATTTACCATTTACAATGCTCTTAATGTTGTAGTCTGTTCCAAGTGCCAAAGTCTTGCCATCACATACTACAGTCATATTTTCAATTGGCTGTGTGGTTGTATTGTATTCGCTTCCGGTATATTTCTGTGCCGGAATCGTAATCTCAGCATCTTCAATTTTACCGGTAATAGCGAAATTCGCAACATAGCTTCCTACCCAGTGATTCTTCTCAATTCCGGTAATGAGTACACTGGCCTGCCCTGGAACAGTATTATTTCTATAAGACACGCTGTAATGTGTTCCCTCTATCAGACGTTCCTGGGTATCGCTGCCTTTTACATACACGGTAACGGTAGGTTTCATTCCGCCGGATGCTGCCTGTGCCTTATCATACTCAATGGTATCATAGCTTAACTTCACTTCAATCTGGTCAGCAGAATTATTCATATCTCCATCATAGTAGAAGTAACTATTCTTGGTTCCCTTAAAGTTACCGGTTCCTTCAATGGTAATATCCTGCTGTCCAACTTTAAATTTATCTACCTGGGTCGGAGTATAAGTATAATCTACGCCAGGCTGCAGAGTATATGAATATTCTCCAATTCCGGACTCATTCGGAAAACTCTGTGTTACTGTGAAATCCGGAATACTCTTTTTAAAAATGTAACTCATTCCCTGTAAAGATACGCCTACACCATCAATACTCTTCCGCTGAATAATAAACTGGTTCGAACCTGCAATCTTATCTGCAGTATAATTTGCGCTTTCCAATACACCACAGTAGTTTCCAATACCCTGGATTCTTACATAAGTCGTGCCGGCATTGGTTTTTTCTGCGGCTGTTGCTACATTCTGATAATCCTCATCCGAATATACTTCAAACTGATAATCCTTATTCGTTGACAATAATTTGGAAGAATCCCCATAGCTTACCTTCACAGAAGGAATCAGCACCTTGTTTGCATAAACCGGACTGGTAATGTCTACACGCAGCTTGCTTAATTCGTTGATATCCTTCTGATTAATGGTATAGCTTACGGTTGTTGTTCCTGTGTAGTTGCTGTTTTCTGCCGCTTTTAAGGTCAGAGCTGCAATTCCCGCATTAATTGCATTTTCACTGCTTTCAATACTGTATTCCTTATCGGTCAGAATATAGCCGTTGGTGGTAGGGTACTGTAATACAACACCATCTCCGTCTGCGGTAGTGGAAATTACAACCTTCTGCTCAATTCCATTATATGTATAAGTTCCATTTACTCTTGCATTCAGTTCAGATATATCTTTCTTTGCAATGACTGCATATCCGGAAATATCTCCATAATACTGACCCTTGCCGGATACTGCGAAGTAAATCGTTCCCGCATTGATAAATGCCTCATTTGTCTCAGAGCTTACAACATTCTTATGTGCTGCATCACTATAGAAGGAAATGCTATAGGACGACGGATCCGGAATTGCATCCATCATTTTTGTCTCAATTGTCTGAATCATTTCATCCTTATGGGAATTGCGGTTATAGGTTCCACCGGAAATATTAAATGCCGGCACAACGGTCGCGATATTTGCTCCAATAAAGAATGTGGTTGTTGCGGTTCCGGTATAATTCTTACCGTCTACTGCTTTGATTCTGACATATACTTTTCCGGAATTCTTATGTTCTGAAACCTGTTTACATAATTCATCGTCATAATATCCTTCAACTTCATAATCCACGCCTGCAACCAGTACACGGTTTCCATCAGATACACTGATACCCGGCTCCACTGCTTCTCCAGTATAACCGCAGTTGCTTGCAGTTACGGTCAGCGTGCTCATGTTCTTTGGCGTGATCTTATAAGAAGTACGGATACTTCCGCCTAAATTAGCATAAGTTCCAAGACCGCTGATTAATACATAATAAGTACCTGCGTCCACCGGCTCTGCAATGACCTTCTTGTATGCAGAATCCGTAAAATAAGTAACCTTAAAGTCTTCGCCCTGTACCAGGCCTTTGGCACCGTTATTATCAGTAATACGGATTGCCGGTACCTGCATGCTGCCATTGTATTCAAAGGTAACCTGTGTCGGATCATAGTTTTCAGAACCTGCAACGATATTACACTCGCATTCATTTAATTTTCTTGGCACAATACTGAAGGTTCCACGGTTCACGCCACCTTCTGCCAGTACATAATCTCCAGTCAGTCTGATATATGCCTTTGCATTATTGGTTCCAATTTCGATATTATCTTCACAGGAAACCACTTCTACATACTGGCTGTCCAATGTGACATTTTTACTACCTTCGGTATAATAAACGGTAATATTTGCAGGATCCGGCACAACAGCACTACCGGTATAAGTCTGGTCTGTAATTACAATATCTGTCGGGCTGATGTTCTTTGGCTTAATCATATAAGTATATACTCTTTCGCCTCCGGCATAGTTACTGCCATCCAGACCGGTTATCTTAAGATAATAGGTTGCTGCATGAATCAGTTCCTGTATGCCCGTAGTGCCTTCCTTATCGTCTGCCGGTTCAGTACATTCCGGATCACGATAAACAGCATAGTCAAAATCCGTTCCTTTTTTCAAAGCATTCCCCTCATCATCGGTTGCTGTCAGGGATAATACCTTGCTCTTACCATCAAAAAAGCTGGAATAACTGGTATCTTTATTAATGACACCTGCTTCTGTTCCGTTGATTGCCAGCTTAAAGGTACATTTATCTAAAGATTTTGCAACAATATCAAAATAAATCGGCTCTGCCTTGGTTCCAAGGTCTCCTTCGTAGTAATCCAGTCCGGTTACCTTCACATAATATTTTCCAATAGAGGTCGGTTCAGATACAGTCTTGGTATACTCCGCATCTTTATAATAAGTAATCTTATATCTGGAATCACTGATAACATCACCGGATGTATTGGAGACGGTAATGTTTGGCACATTTTTCTTGCCATTGTATTCCAGTTCATTTTTATCCAATACTGCTTTACCAAGCTTGTCATAGATCTCAAAGTTGATAAATGCGTTTCCGGTTAAATTTCCGGTTCCGGTAATAATCAGGTTATTGGTTCCGGTCTGTCCTGCAGTAGTTTCATTTCGGTATGCCACGTTGTAGTTGCCGGCAGGAATCTCAACGCCATTCAACTTCACTACTACCTCATTGGTCATATCCGGTTTACTATTCTTTACATAATAATATTTATCACTCTTTAAGGAAACACTGATGCCTGCTGCACTTAAATCTGCCTTGCCAATCAGGAAATTAAAGGTCTTGCTGCCCCGGTACAGAGAAGAAGAATTCGCTGTTACTGTCATCTTCGCTGTTCCGGCATTGGTATTATCTGCCCAGCTTGTGGTATAGTCAGACGCCTGGATTCCTGCGGAATTCTGACTGTCTACCAGTGTAAATTCCGGTCTCTGTGCAGTTCCGGTATAAGTAGAATCGCTCAGTCCATTGGAAACAGTCACAGAATCCGCTCCAATATTATAGTAAATATTGTAACGGTTCTCTGTAATTGTTCCGGAAAATGTATAGTTACTGCTACTCTTTAATACAATTTTAAAGGAATGTGTTCCTACTGTGGTATTGCTTCCGGATGTATATTCTACGTTATAATCATCTGCTGAAAGGTTTACCATGGTAGAAGTACCGCTTATGATACCATACACCCCTGTAATCGTCGGTAATACATCACTTCCTGTATAATATACATATCCGTCTTCACCGGTTCCTTCCACCCCTTTATAATTAACACCGATATAGCTTAACTTCTGCTGTGCAATCGTAAAGCTCTTGGTGGTCTGCCATCTGTGGCTGTCTCCGATACCAACGATATCAATATATGCTGTACCTGCGCTGGTATTATTACGGTAATAAACGGAGTAATCCTCTTTTTCTTTCAAAGTTTCTCCATCAATCTGGACCGTAACTGCCGGCTTAACCTCCTGTCCGGTATAAGTATAGGTATCATTTCCGGTTGCAGTTGCACCATTTGCATCCGCTCCTAATGTAATGCTTCCATTGCCCGGAAATGCATCCGCCGCCTCTGCCGGTATTGCCGGAAGAACGCCTGCAATCATACAAACACTTAAAACTAATACCAGTATTCTTTTTCCAACATCCTTGTACTTACGCATAGAACCTCTCCTTGTTGCTTGTTGTTTCCTCATCTTTTTATCTTTACTATATTCCTTTTGCTTTTCAGATTCAAGAGTAACCCTTTTTTCTAAAAAAGCGCAGAAAAAGACACTTCTAAACCTTTTATCGACCGGAAGTTACTTTTTCTTTATATTTTCCAGCGGATTTTTTCATTTTTTAGATAATCTTTTTCAGGAAATTAACACTTGACATTTTATACTACCACTGTTACCATTACAAACTGAAAACAAAACATCACTTTGCTAGGGGCGCCTTTGGCTGAGAAACGCATCTGCGTTGACCCTTATTACTTGAACCGGATAATACCGGCGTAAGGAAGCACATAGTTCAACCTCCTGGCAGAGTATCATCTTTAAGGAGGATTTTTTATGTCATTTTTTGCAACATACGACGGCTCTTCTTACCAGCTTACCACCGCTGGTTTTACAGCCCTCGTTATCATCATGATTGCCATTCTTCTGATTGGCTGTGCTATCTTCGGTGGAAAGAAGAAATTCAGTGCAAAGCAGCTTGCATTTTCGGCTATGGCAATTGCCCTTGCCATGGTAACTTCCATGATTAAACTTTTCGATATGCCAATGGGCGGTTCCGTTACTTTACTGAGCATGTTATTCATCGTTCTGATTGGTTACTGGTACGGTCTGGGTGCCGGCTTAACCGCAGCTTTTGCTTACGGAATTCTGCAGTTAGTCGTTGACCCTTACATCATCAGTGTTCCACAGATGTTAGTGGACTACCTCTTCGCCTTTGGTGCATTAGGACTTTCCGGACTTTTCAGCAAATCCAAACATGGACTTATCAAAGGTTATATCGCTGGTGTATTAGGCCGATACTTCTTCGCGTTCCTTTCCGGCTGGATTTTCTTCGGCATGTATGCTCCGGAAGAATTCCCGAATGCAGTGGTATACTCCCTTGCTTACAACGGTGCATACCTTGGTGCAGAAGCACTTATTACATTAATCATTATCTGTCTGCCACCAGTCCAAAAGGCATTGAATGCCGTTAAGGATATGGCAAATTCATAATTTAAGTTCTAAAATCTACAGAAAGAGCGTCTCTTCTAAATCAGAAGGGACGCTCCTTTTTTCTATCAACTACATCTGAATCCATCCGAAAGCATTTGCTATGGAACTGATTAAAATAATCGCTGCAAAGATCGGACAGAGGTATTTTATCATCACTGTAAATATCTTTTTCCTGCGGAACGGGCTGCCGCCCCGGGTTACTTCTTCTTCAATCCGCTGCACTCCCATCACTCTTGATACCAGAAGGCAGGTTGCAATAGCCGCAATCGGCATCATCACGGAGTTCGTCAGGAAATCAAAGAAATCAAGAATCTGCATTCCGATAATTTTTACATTCGCCAATGGTCCATATCCCAGTGTAGAAAGACTTCCCAAAAGAAGCATTACAATACCGACAATTACCGTTGCTTTCCGTCTTTCCCAGCCCAGTTCATCTTCGAAAGTCGATACTGCACTTTCCGTTAATGCAATAGAACTTGTGATTGCTGCAAACAGCACCAGTACAAAAAATAAAATTCCGACTCCGGTTCCAAGTCCCATGCTGTCAAATACTTTTGGAATCGTAATAAACATCAATGATGGACCCGCCTGCAGGGTTTCCGGATTTCCACCGGAAAATGCAAAGACTGCCGGAATAATCATCAGCCCTGCCATCATGGCAATCGCTGTGTCGAAGATTTCCACATTCTTCGTGGACTCTTCAATAGAAACTTCCTTCTTCATATAAGAACCAAAAGTAATGAGAATTCCCATGGCAATGGACAGGGAATAAAACATCTGTCCCATGGCTGTTACTACCGTCATCCAGGAAAAATTTTCAAAATTCGGAATCAGAAAATATTTAACTCCTTTTAATGCTCCCGGTCTGCTTACGGAATAAACCGTTATTAATATAGAAAGAACAACCAGCACCGGCATCATAAATCTGGATACCCGCTCAATACCATTCCGGACTCCGGCAAAGATAATCCCCAGCGTAAATACTGCAAAAAAAGCAAAGCAGATTTCTGTGGAAAGCCCGCTGGAAATGAAATCGGAAAAATATCCATCCGATGCAAGCTTACTGCCATTTCCCCTGATATATTCCACCAGATATTTCATTACCCAGCCGCCAATTACAGAATAATATGGCACGATTAAAACCGGAATAATCGCATTTATCCAGCCACCAAAAGAGAGCCAGCGGGATTTTCCAAAGGTATGATATGCTCCCACCGGGCTCTTCTTCGTCATTCTTCCGATAGAAGTCTCCGCCATAATCATCGTATATCCAAAAGTCAGTGCAAGTATAATATAAATCAGCAGAAAGATTCCTCCCCCATACTTTGCCGCAAGATATGGGAATCTCCATATGTTTCCCAGTCCCACAGAAGCGCCTGCTGCTGATAATACAAACCCTATCTTCCCCGAAAATGTACTTCTTTTCTCATTCTGTGTCTTCATTTTGTTTTTCTTCTCCTAAACTCATAATTTCCATAACGCAAAGTTATAAAAATCATAACACAGTCTCATAGTTCCTGCAATATTCTTTCTTTTTTCGCAATACATTCACTTATTTTCTCTTCTTTTTCACAGCGTATTCCCTTATATTTCCTTAGTTTTCTCGCAATTTGCAACCAATTCACAAATTTTTCACAAATTTATTAGCACTCACCTCTTGACAGTGCTAATAATTGGTGTTATAACATAGTCAGAACAAAGGAGAGGAACAAAAAGAGGTTCCTAAAACATCCCGGTTCCAAAGAAACAAGGTAAACAAGCATAGATAGATTTATTTAAAAAAGGAGAGATGACTTATGTTGATGCCTAGTATTTTTGGAGAGAATTTATTTGATGACTTCTTTGAGGATTTTCCATGGATGGACGATAACATGGATATGAAAAAGACTGAGAAAAAACTTTACGGTCGTAGAGCCGCACGTCTGATGAAGACAGATATAAAGGAGCAGGACAATGGTTACGAACTGGTCATTGATTTACCTGGATTTAAGAAAGACGAAGTAAGTGCTTCCTTAGAAAATGGTTACCTGACCATCAGTGCCGCCAAAGGCTTGGATGAGGAAGATAAAGATAAGAAATCCGGCAAGTACATCCGTAAGGAACGTTATTCCGGAGCCTGCAGCCGAAGCTTTTATGTTGGCGATGCCGTTACCGAAGAAGATATCAAGGGCGAATTTAAACACGGTATCTTAAAACTCTTCGTTCCAAAGAAAGAAGCAAAACCTGCTGTGGAAGACCACAAGTACATCGCCATTGAAGGATAACAGAACTTTATATAGTATCTGATTCAGATTAAGAAAGGAAGCATGTTATTATGTCAGACAAAAATCCAAAACATCCATTAAAAAAGAAGAAAGTAAAAGCTAAAATTAATGTAGCCGACCATGAGGCTGTTGAGGAAGCCAGAGAAGCTCACAGAAGCAAGAAACATTATTACTAATTACAATAGACTATTTCAGGAGGAATGACTTATGTTAGTACCAAGTATTTTTTCAAACAACTTTGTAGATGATATATTCGATGATGTATTTCCATTCGGAGCTTACAATGCTCCTGCAGCAGACAACCGTGCTGCCATGAACACTGACGTTAAGGAATTTGACGACAGATATGAACTGGAATTTGAACTTCCAGGTTTTAAGAAAGAAGATATCCAGGCTGAGCTGAAAGACGGATACCTCATCGTCAATGCCAAACACCAGGACAACAAGGACGAAAAAGGCAAAGATGGCAAATATATCCGTAAAGAACGTTACTATGGCTCTTACCAGCGTAGTTTCTATGTCGGAAATGGCGTTACTCAGGATGACATCAAAGGCGGTTTTGAAAATGGTATCCTGACTCTGACCGTTCCGAAGAAAGAAGCAAAACCTGCTGTGGAAGAAAAGAAATATATTTCCATTGAGGGATAATACCAGGATAATTAAAAGGGAAAAGGGGCGGTGTGAGTATTCACACCGCCTCTTCTTTTTATGTAAGAAACACGCTTTGCGTGTTTCTCGTAGTTTAGCTGACATTACTTTATCGTCGATGCCCGCTGTCTGATATTCTTATTAAAATTAATCACATTGTGATTATATTCTTCATCCATCAACTCGGAATGAATCATAAAATCTGCAGTTGCCTTATTATTCGCAATCGGGATGTCATATACCTGTGCAATACGAAGCAGTGCTTTTACATCCGGGTCATGAGGTGCTGCAGTAAGCGGATCTGAAAAGAAAATCACGAAATCTACTTTTCCCTCTACTATCTTAGCACCAATCTGCTGGTCTCCGCCCAGCGGACCGCTGTTATAGCCTTTTACCGGCAGTCCCGTCTGGTCTGTAATCATTTTTGCTGTTGTTCCAGTTCCACAAAGGAAATGCTTCTTTAAAGTTTCTGCATTGTCTTTGCACCACTGGATCAGTTCTGCTTTCTTTCCATCATGGGCAATCAATGCAATATTTTTCTGTTTTCCGATTGTCAAAGTAAGAAAATCCGGTTCCATACTCATATTGTGTCTTCTCCTTTATTGTATTATTTTCCAACCATTTTAGGATATCATGAGCAGAATCAGTTCATGATAAACATTTACCGCTCGTCAAATGCATAAATGCATTCTTCTCGCTTACGCTCATTATAACATGACAGGATGATTCCAGACAATGTTTGGGTAGAAATTACCTCAGATATAGCAAAGAATGTGCCTTGGCACATTCTCGCGCCTGCGGCGGTCACTTGCGACATCTACCTCATACACCCGCAGTGCGCATCCTCGCAGAGCGTTTTTTTACTTTACAGGAAAGCAATTTCCTGTAAAGTAAAAGCGAGTACACCAAACAGTGTACTCGTTTCTTCTTCATCGATGCGACAGGATTTGAACCTGCGACCTCTGCGTCCCGAACGCAGCGCTCTACCAAGCTGAGCCACGCATCGTTATTCAGTTCTTTCACACGCTCAACTATATTAGCATATATCACATTTTTTGTCCAGTAATATTTTTATTTTCTTTTCTACTTAATCGTTTTATGTTGTACTTAAGTCAATCATAAGAACGGCTTTTTCAATGCCGAAGCAACTTTTTTACCAAACCGGATGCACTCATTATTACCTATGGTTCTCTTTCTATTTTTTAAAGTAACCAGGTAAAGGCAGACTTTCTTTCCCATTATAAAGATATTCCATTTCTGATTGCTGACAACTACAACGGCATGCGGCAATGTATCGAACATCTTGTGAATGTCCATGGCTATCGTAAGATTGCTTTTGTAGCAGGACCAGCTAACAACAAAGACTCCAATGAACGGCTGAAAGCCTAACGCGATGTTATGGCGGAACATCAGCTTCCGGTCACGGATGATATGGTCGTCTATGGCAACTACTCAGAGCTTGTCACCGAGCAGGTGGAATATATCCTAGACCACAACCCGGAATTAGAGGCAATTGCTTTTGCAAATGATAATATGGCAAAGGCAGGATACCGCGTCTGTGCTGCAAGAGACCTTTTGGTGGGATATGACATTGACCACGCAAAAACCATGGAACCACCACTGACCAGTGTTTCCCACAGCAGCTTCCAGTTCAGCTACCAGGCATTACAGAATGCGCTTATGCTCTGTCAGGGAAAGAAGCCACAATCCTGCCGGATGTCAGCCATTTTTCACCAGAGAAGTTCCTGCGGTTGCCAGCTGCACACCGGCTTTACCACACTGCGTCATATCAGCATGGAGTAGCTGCGTAAATGCCTGCCAAAGGATGCCATTACTGCAAGACTGGGCGGTGACGAATTTGTTTCCTTTATTTTAACCGATATATTAAAGCATTCCGGCGCAATACTCTATGAGGAAAAGGTCAAACGGCGTGCAAGCATCAGGAAGTAGTCTATGACTTACTCTCCAAATCAGCATATAAAATGCCGGATGGTAAATCCATCCGGCATTCTTAAACCTCTCTTTTATTCATCCATTCCCCATTTGTCTTTCATGTATTCTTTTCCAAATCCGGAACCGATATTTTCATTGATTCTCCGGCCAAAGCATGCATAAAATCCAATTATTGCGGCGAATATCAGAATTCCAATAAATATAACCATAGTAAGTCCCCCTTCCTATGTCTCTTTATCTTTTCCAAAGTATAGCACAAGTATGTAAAGATGTCACTTATCTTTTTAAGGAACGGTACTATTTATAGAAATATCTTTTGTTTTACAAAACAACCAAAAGCTTTCCCTCACAAGAAGAAAGAATTATCTTTTTTTCCTGCAGCTGCGGAACCTCCACTGATGTCAGTGTCACACTGCCGGTGCCGGTATTTAAAAATACCAGGACTTTGTCGTCCCCAAAACTACGTAAAAATACATATACTCCCATCATATCATTGCAGTAAATTGTCCGGTAATTGCCTTTGCGTAATGCCACATGCTCTTTTCGGAGTGCAATCCAGCAGCTGAACTTCTCTGCCAGATTTTCCTGTAATCTGTTGTTTTCTGCCTGCTGCTCCATTACTGCCTGCCAGTCCATGGCTGCCCGATACTCCAGTTCTTTCATTCCCTCGATATACACTTCATCCCCGTAGAATACTGATGGCACGCCCACTCCCATAAAGAGATAGAAAAATGCCAGCTCCATTCTCTTTCTATTTCCATTGCAATAGCTTAAAAATCTCGGAATATCATGGGAATCCAGGAAATTCATCTGTGCCAGGCTCACCTGCCATGGGTAGCGGTAAATCATCCGCTGCATCTGGGCATCAAATTCACTGACCGAAAGTTCTCCCTTTCCAAAAAAATCCCGGCACAGATAAGAAAAAGTATAATTCATCGTAGAATCAAACTGGTCTCCCTGAAGCCAGATGCCTGCTTCTTCCCAGATTTCGCCTATTAGAAATATATCCTCTTTTACCGCTCTCACCGCATGGCGGAAGACTCTCCAGAATTCATGATTGATTTCATTTGCCACATCCAAGCGCCAGCCGTCAATATCTGCTTCCCGAATCCAGTAAGTTCCAACATTGCAAAGGTACTCCACCACTTCAGGATTTCCGGTATTAAGCTTTGGCATTTCCTTTACATAGGCAAACGCCTCATAATTCGGCGGATCAGCGTACTGTATCGTTTCCGGCAGGTGATAAAACCAGTTATAATATCTTGATGCTTTTCCCTTCTGCCGCACATCCCGGAATGCAAAGAAATCTGCTCCACAATGATTAAATACACCATCTAAAATAACCCGGATTCCTCTCTTGTGGCACTGCTGCACCAGTTCTTTTAAATCCGCTTTATTTCCAAAACAGGGGTCGATTTCAAAATAGTCAATGGTATCATATTTATGATAAGACGCTGCTTCAAAAATCGGATTCAGATAAATGCAGTTAATTCCAAGCTTTTCGATATAGTCAAGGTTTTCACAAATTCCTTTCAGTGTACCACCCAGATGATTCTTGCAAATCCGATCCGGTAAAATTTTTCCATTGCTGTCGCTTTTTTCATCCGGCAAAAGCATATGCCTTGTCGCTTTTTCCGTCAGTTCCCGTCTGTCATTTGCAAAACTGTCTGGGAAAATATGATACATAACAATGTCTTCTGCCCACTCCGGGATATCTAAAATATCCTCTCTTCTAATATATGGAAACTGGAAATATTCTGCCCTGCCACAGGACAGTTTCTCTGCAAATCCTCTTCCATAATAATAAAGGCTTTCTGTATCGTCCTCTAACCGGAAATAATAGCATACCCTGGTATACGGAGACGTAATCTTAACTTCATAATAATCATAAAGCATATCGGATGCCACATATTCCATTTCACTTTGTTTCACCGGAAGTGGCTCTTCCATCGCCACCCGGTCTCCCCAAAGCAGCACGCACCGTTTTAAATCGCCCTTTTTACAGCGGATTCTTATTACCAGCCGGTCTTCTTTTTCTGCAAAGGCAAATTGTGACAGTGGAATATGTAAAATTGCTTCTTTTTCCATTTTATTTCTATCCTTTCACACCACCTGCAGTAAGACCGGATACCATATACTTTTGTATACAGAAGAAAATAATCAGCACCGGAACAGACACCAGGATAGCGGCTGCGGAAAACATTCCCCAGCTTCTGGTGTAATCGTTAGACTGTAACTGATATAATCCACCTGCCAGTGTATAACTGTTTTCATTCAGTAGAAATGTTGTGGAAAACAGATATTCATTCCATACAAAAATAAGTACCATCACAGAAGTTACAATGATTGCCGGACGAGCCAGCGGCATTACTACCTTCCACAGCAGCTGGAAATCCGATGCACCGTCAATTTTCGATGCTTCTTCGATTTCTATCGGAATGGTATCAAAATACCCCTTCATATTCCAGATAGGGAAAATGCACATGCTTCCCGCATAAATAATCACCAGTCCCAGTTTCGTATCCAGCATATTCATCTGTTTTAAAAGACGGAATAATGCAAACATGGACAGAATCTGCGGGAATGCATTTAAGAGAAGCAGTAATTTTAAAATGCCATTTCTTCCCTTAAAACGGTATCTTGAAAATGCATAAGATGACACCATGGCAAATCCGATAGCAATGACCATTGTAAAGAAGCTTAATACGGCAGAGTTATAAAACCACCGCAAAAACGGCTTCTGCGTCAGTATATTTTTATAATTATCCAGTGTAAATTCCTTTGGAAACAAAGATAATCCGGAGGACAATGCTCCACTTCCCCTTTCAAAGGAAAGATTCAACGCATATAAAATCGGTACCAGTGCCAGCAGACACAGTATAATATAAAAAATATGTAAACCGCTAAGCTGTAAAATCTGTTTTCTCTTTTTCTTAGTCATAATTTTCCTCCTTTACCCCTCGATTGGTAAACAGCGAAAATACCATGATGAGGAAAAAGATAATAATGGATACCGCTGAGGACAGCCCATAGTTATTTGAAACAAACGCATTCTGCTGTGCATAAGTAATTACGGTCTGTAAGGTTGCCCCTGAATATGCTCCCTTCTGCATCGTAAGAAGATATACGATATCAAACTGCTTAAATGTGGTAAATGTCGTCATAATAACCGCCGGTGCAATAATTCCTTTCATTGCCGGAACGGTAATATGGATGTTCTTTGACCAGAAACCTGCTCCATCCAGTTCTGCGCTTTCATAATAGCTGCGGTCAATGCTGGACAGTGCACCGTCTATCATCATAATCATAAACGGCAATGCCATCCACAGGTTTAGAGTCATGCAGGAGAGAAATGCCGGCACATTGGTGGAAAGGAAATTTACCTTTCCAAAGCCAAGTGCCACCAGAATCTTATTCAGAAGACCAAACTCTGTGTTATAAATGCCTACCCTCCACAAAAGAATGGACACATATGCAGGCATTGCCCACGGGAACATCAAAAGAGTCTTGTATACACGTTTTCCCTTTAAATCTTCTCTTTGAAATCCCAATGCAATAAAATATGCCACAACTACCTGTATCACCATATTTAATGCGGTCCAAAGTAGGGTTGTAAACAATGCTCCAAGAAAACCGGAGTCTGCCTTTAATAATGCCCTGCTATAGTTGGATAGCCCGATAAATTCATAATTTGACCAGTGAAAAAGATTCATATTGGTCAGTGATATATAGCCCGTATAAATAATCGGGAATACAACAACCATTCCAATCAATATCAGTGCCGGCATACTGTAAAGCCATGGTGTTAATTTCCGTTTGTTCTTCATATACACACTTCTCTTCCTAATTTTCCTCTTTATTGCTTCTAAATAAACTCCTGCTTACTGCATATCTGCAATGGCATCCAATGCCTCCTGCTGATAAGTCTCTGCTGCAGTGTCAATATCTTCCCCTGATTTGTTGACTGCTGCCAAAAATTCTTCTGTCGGTCCCCACATAACGCTCATCTGCGGAATGTTTGGCATAGGCTGTGCAGTTTCTGCAGTTGCTTTCATTGCCATAATCATCTCATTTGCAGCAACATCTGCGTCATCATATGCTTTGCTGTTTGCCGGTGCACAGTTTGATTTATTCGCCAGTGCAATACCTACTTCCGGACTTGCAATTGTCTCTAATACTTTTGCAATTGCTTCTTTCTTATTTTCTGCTGCATATTTTAAGACACCAATGCTCTGTACACCTGAATATGGTGCCAGTCCGTTTCCATTCGGAAGTTTAAAATCCGCTAAGGATTTAATACCAAGGTCAATGCCCGCTGCCTTGATTCCGGATACCAGCCATGGTCCACCGATGATTGCTGCTGCCTGGCCTTCATTGAATAATGCAGTTACTGTGTTGTAATCTCCATCTGCCTCCAATGCTGCAAATTTCTGATTGTATGCGATAGCATCCTTGGTTTCCTGTGTATTTAATCCAGGATTTGCATCTTTATCAATAATATATCCACCAAAACCATTGATTACCGGTGCCACATTGTATGCGGTAGAATGCTGATTAACCAGTGCATAAGTTCCTGCGTCCACATCGGTGTGGGCTACCATGTAATCATACAGTTCATCTGTTGTTTCCGGCACATCACCTTCCCATTTTGCCTTATTATACATAAAGAGCAATGTCTCATAATAAACCGGCATCAGGTACTGGGTATCCTTATAATTACCTGCTTCTACGGTCATCGGTAATAAATCCGCCATTACATCCTCACTGATAATATCCGTAATCGGAGCTAAAATCCCCATTTCTGCAAATGTTCCCAATGAATCATGTGCATAAAGATACATATCCGGTCCGTTGGATTCATCATTTCCATATAACTGAAGCTGGTCGGTCAGACCGCTCTTCTTTTCAAAGGTAACCTTGATATTATCCTCTGCCAGTTTCTCATTCGCACAATCCGCAATGGTCTGCATGATATTCTCATCCCCATCATGCCAGATTTTTACTTCTGTCATTTCATCCTCTGCATCATTTCCAAGTACTTCTGTAGTCTTTCCTTCGTCATTCCCTGCTTCTTTTCCACAACCGGATAATGTGCCGATTGTCATTGCGGTACAGAGCAACAGACTCAACACCCTTTTCTTCATAAAAATACCTCCGTTTTCCGGTTTCTTTAGGAAACCGTTTTCTTTATTTTATTTTTTTCATGCAATTGGTTCCTCTTGCTAAGTCTATATTTATCACTTTTTCCCTTTGTTTACAATGTTTATTTGTCAAAAATGATTGACTTTGTTAGGAAACCGCTATACTATATTTTTAAATTTATACATTTTTTCAGGAGGTATTTTATGTCTGTTACCATCAATGATGTTGCCAATGAAGCCGGTGTTTCCAAATCCACTGTTTCTAAAGTTTTAAATCACTGGACCACCATATCCCCAGCCACTGTGGAAAAGGTTCATGCAGCAATTGAAAAGCTTCATTATACCCCTAACTCCCGGGCTGTAAGCTTTGCAAAAGGTGCTACTTCCAATATTGTCTATCTTACCAATCTGGAGAAAGATACTGCTTATCGGAATCCGCATATGTTTGACATTATGTGCGGCGTACACCATACCTTGTCCGAAAACAACTATTCCCTGACGCTTGTCAACACTTCTGAAGAACGCTATCCCGGAGAAAAAGTCAGCGAAGTTATCACAAGCGGTTCCTCCGATGGTCTTATCATCCACGGCTCTGCCATTAATAAAGAAATTGCAAATCTTATTCTGGATGCAGGCTTTCCACACATTATCATTGGGCATCCGAGTTTTGAAAGCCGCTTATGCTGGGTAGATACCAACCACGCCCTTGCCGGTGAATATGCCGCTGCCCACATGATAGCCTGTGGTTATACAGATGTCGCCTTTATCGGAGAGCGCAAAACCGATTATATTTCTGCCCAGCGTCAAAAAGGATTTATGGCAGGCATGTTAGACAGAGGCTTTCACATTCCGGCTGCCCGTATCGGAAATACCGATTCCAGCTGCCAGCACGCTTATTCTGTTACTTCTGATATGCTGACACAGCCTGTACCGCCTCGCGCTATTGTATGTGAAAATAACACCCTCGCATTAGGTGTCATCCAGGCCGTCAAAGACCGGCAGCTTTCCATTCCGGATGACATTGCCATACTTACCTTTGACGTCTACCCATATTCCAGCATCATCGACCCACAGCTTACCATTGTAGACATCAATGTCTATGATACCGGTGTGCAGGCAGGCTCCATGATGATCCGTAAGCTTCAGAACCCGGAACTTCTCATCCAAAGCTATACAACGCTTCCTGTTATCATCCAGGGAGAAAGCACCAGACCACTGCCATAAGAAACACCCCTGTCAATCTGACAGGGGTGTTTCTTTTGCGCTCATTATATGATAATTGTTGATAAGCCAATCAGCTTATCATTAACTTTCATCGCTCACTATTTCATTTTCATAATGATATCTCTTGCAACGGCTTCTTCCACCGGTGTAGCAAATACGCCTTCCTCAAACTCTACGATTCCACCGATTCCTTTCTCTACAACGAAACGGAGTTTTCCGTCCCGGACTTTCTTATCCGTATATAATTTCTTAACCAGGGCTTCCCGGTCAATGTATTCCGGAATCTCTACCGGCAGCTTCGCTTTCTCTAACAGATTCTTTACTGCTGTTTTTTCTTCTTCTGTCATGTAACCAAGTCGGTGTGCCAGTTCTGTCATAGCCACCATTCCAATGGAAAGTGCTTCTCCATGAAGCAGTCTATAGTCACTGACTGTCTCAATGGCACGTCCTACCGTATGTCCTAGATTCAAGATTTCTCTTAAGCCCTGCTCCTTTTCATCCTTCATTACCACAGCATATTTAATCTGGCAGTTCTTCTTTGCGATGTATTCACAGGCTTCTCTGTCTCCCGCAAAAATATCTTCCATATGTTTTTCCAGGAATTCAAACATTCACAGACCTTTCCCATGACCCACGCCGCAAGGAGAAATCCCAGCAGAAAACCAAAGGTCGGGCGCAGCAGATACGCCGGACCGCCGCCGCGTGCAAAGATCGGGACGCCCGCAAGTCCAATCAGCAAATAGACACCCACACTGGTAAATGCCCGTCTGGAGCCCAGCAGAAATGCTGCCAGCATCACGAAAAACCACTGCAAGGTAAAGTTCATGGTATCTGCGCCGGTCGGAATGACAACCTTGATAAATGCCCCCACGGCGACCAGCGCCGCAAACAAACCGCAAAGCGCCACATCCTTCGAATGTTCCCGGCTCCGCGAAACTGCTTTTTCTCTCATCTGTTTTCCTCCATCATGCATGATGCATTTTTTCATAAACAGTTCCTTTCATGGCATACAGCCACCGTGCCCGCAAACTTTCGCTGTCCATGTATGTTTCCTTTTGCTCAAAACGAATCCTCCAGCATCACTCCGCCTGGAATTTACGGATCATCCGCACAAGCCCAAGACTCTCCATCCGTTTTGCAATCAGATAAAAGAGTGCTGCATCCACCGGCCACTTGATGAGATTCTTAAGCACACGCATCGGCAGAAGCACCATCATTGCCTTTCCAGACATCATGCTAAGCCAGAGTGTGTTCAAAAATATGTTGCAGATCAGCGCCACCACCAGATCCGCCCAGAGCGCCCGGCGGAAAGTAAGCGGTTTCCGATACAGAATTGTGCCATACAGCACGCCGCCCAGCATCGCATTCAGCGTAAATCCCGGGAAAAATGCCCCCGTCGGCTTTACGACATATTTGACCAGGTCCAGGACTCCGCCATAGACCGCTCCAGCCACCGGACCGAAGAGGTAGTAGACAAACTGGTTGACCACACCGCCGAATCCGATTTTCAAATACGGACCAGCCTCAATCGTGAAGTATCCCAGAACAACGGAGACAGCCATCAGCATGGCGGCAGTCGTGAGTGTTTTCACGTGTTTCAGTTCCTGAAAGGATGCCTGATAACATACTGC
>ERZ857785.1187-NODE-1187-length-30391-cov-6.333663_pt1 | contig 30391 bp, 36 predicted proteins | sample MGYA00519763_ERZ857785 | MGnify/ENA primary metagenome ERZ857785 (study PRJEB31778, sample SAMEA3449365) | human gut metagenome | biome: human gut; feature: human-associated habitat; material: faeces | place: United Kingdom | collected 2010/2012 ...
CACCGGCAGCTGGAACGTTCTGCCGCCCAGCGCCTGCTTGAACAGGGCCAGCTCCTTGTCGGCCTGTGCCTTGGTGGTGGCCTTGAAGTAGCCGTACACGCCCACCGGGATGCCCAGCCGGGTGCACTCAGCGTAGTTGCGGGCAAAGTAGGGGTCGATGTATGGCTTGCTGGGTTTGCCTTCTTTGCTGTTTCCCATGGCCCGGATCATCACGCCGGAGACAAGGCCGCTGGCCTTGACCTTGTCCCAGTTGATGCTGCCTTGCCAGCGGGAAACGTCAAGAATTGTTCTGGGCATTCTGCGCCTCCTTCTCGGCCAGCAGCTCGGTCAGCTCCTTGTACTCGTCATCAGTCAACTTGCTTGCGGCATAGAAAACGTCCAGCTTGGTGCTCATGCCCTCCAGATTGCCGCGTTCGATCATGCGTTTACAGGTACGGTACAACATAGGTTTGTCCTTTCCGGGGCAGTGCCCCATCTTAAAATGTTATCATCCTCTTGGCAGAGGGTTTTACTCAGTGATCCCCAGCTCCAGCAGGGTCAGCCGGTAGGCCTGGTCAACGTTCAGCGCATCCGCATCTGCCTGGGCGGCTTGCAGGGCGGCCAGTGTTTCGGGCAGCTTGTCCAGTACCTCCTGCCGCTGCTGGGCTTCCTGCTTCTCCTTTTCCCGCTGGGCCAACTCTTCGGCGGTGTAGCGGATGTACCGCTGCACCGGCACTTCCTCATCCCAGGCGGGCTGAGGGTCAACGCCGGGCACATCGATGACCTTCACCATGTCCCGGCCAATCTCTTTACCATCCCGGTAGTAGATGGCGAGAGAGCCGTCCGGCAGCTTTGCGGTCTCTCTGTGCCACTGCGGAGCTGTGCCCTCTACGGCATCATGGTGAATGATCTGGACATCTTCCACCAGATAGCCCGCTTCCAGATCCGGCTCAGTGGTCAGCACAATGCCAGTCTCGTCAATAATTTTCATGTGCGCTCCTTTCATGCGGCATCATCCACCCGCACCCAGATGTACAGGGCATAGTAAGGGTTCAGGATGTCCATTGCCTGCCCGCTGCCGGTGCTGCCGATGCTCACGGTATGAGTGTGAGCGCCAGCGTCCCCGATGCTCACAGAGTGGCTGTGCGCCCCTGTGCTGTTCGTGCTGAAACTGTGGGTGTGGGAACCTGCGGAATCGGTGGAGATTTTCTCTGGGTTCCAGGCGCTGCCACTGGGGGGTGCATAAAAATTTGCGCTATCACCCGAACTATATCTCTCCATCGCTGTAGCGTGACTATGCGCACCTGCCCAACCGGTCGTACCGCTATGGCTGTGGGAACCAGCGCTGCCGGTGGATGCACTGTGGCTGTGGGAACCAGCGCTGCCGGTACTGCCACTATGGCTATGGCTCGGCATTTCGGCAGTAGTCTGGGTGTGGGTGGCGCTGCCGCCGGTGGTGCCCACAGGGTAGGCACTGGAAGCGCCCATGATAAACTCACCTTCGACGCGCTCCCATGTGCCGCCGATAAAGCTTGCCGGGCTGGTGGAGTCGTTGCTGGCCCAGAATTTGATTCTGGCGTAATCCTCCGCACGCTGAGCGGCAAGGGATTCTTCGATCAGCTTTCTTACCGCCGCCGCATCCGCCGGTGCGTTCTCAATGCTCAAGGTCTTATCTGTCCCCGCCTTGGCCCCGGCCTCATCGGAGGCTTTCTTGGCGGCTTCCTCATGTTTGGCCGCGTTGCTCTCAGATGTCGCCGCCGCCGTTTTGGACTTTTCCGCCGCGCTGGCCGAACCGGCTGCTTCCGTGGCACTTCCCGCAGCGGCGCTCTCGCTCCGGGCGGCTGCGACAGCGGAACCGGCCGAGGCGGAGGCGCTGCCCGCGGCGTTGCTTTCCGACGTGGCAGCGGCCTCTTTGTACGTCTCGGCGTTGGCCTCCGACTGTGCCGCTGCGGTCTTACTGGCGGCGGCCTCTTTGGCGGCGGCGCTGGCCGTCTCCTCCAGTGCGTTGATGCGCTCCTTGGCAGCGGCCAGCAGCTCGTCGGTGGGGATGCCGGTCACACCGTCCCGCACGATGCCGCAGAGCGCCTCGTCCAGCCGGGTGTCGGTGATCTGGCCCGTGGTGATGCTGGTAGCCGCTGCCGGGCGGGTGATCTCGGCAAGGCAGAGGTCGTAGATCAGCTTGGTGCGGGAGATGGCGGGGGCCGTGGGTGTGCTGGATGCCGTGCCCTGCAGCACCTGCAGGCTGGCGGCTCTGGCACCGGCATCATAGCGTATGACGATACGGTCGATGCGGGGGAGAGACGGGTCGGCCAGCGGCATGGTCAGGGTGTCGGCCTCCCGCTTGGTGATGGAGTAGCCGGTGAAGCGGCTGGGGTGCACCCAGCCACGGCCCGCCCCCACGGTGACCTTCAGCCCGCCTGCGGCTGTCACCGGGAAGTCCTCAGCGGAGCTGAATACGCCGCTGGTGAGGCCCGCAAGGTAGGCCGCCACGTCTGCGGCATCGAAGTCGTAGTCGTTGGCGGGGTATAAAACGATTTTGCTCAAAAGATCATCTCCTTACAGCTTGCGCCAGACCGGCGTACCCAGCCGCACGGTGCGGGTGGTGCTGTCGCTCTGGCTTTGGGTGATGACATCGGCCACCCGAACGGTGGCCTTGTAGCCCAGCTCCGGGATGGTGCAAAAGGCCACGTCACCGGGAGAAAGGCCCTCAGCATCGATGGTCAGTTCAATGCTGCCGGTGCGGAGCTGCTCCAGCAGTTTATTCGTGCCCCGGGCCATGAGCCGCTCGAGGTAGGCTTGGCTTTTGGTGGTCTCGCCCTTTTCCTCGTCCGGCTGCACGTCCCGGGCATCCACATACAGCTCCCGCCGGTCTGCACCGGTGGCATCCGTCAGGCCCACGGTCACGGTGGCCCGGTTCTCGCCCTCGCCTGCGCCCTGCACCACAGCAACGTTGGCGTAGTCGCTGTCACCAAAGGCCCACGCAGCCTGCTGCAGGTTGCCCCACTTGGTGGAAAAACGGCGGTTTGGGTCAGCGGTGGGCCGGTAGACCTCAAACAGCAGCTTCTTGTCTGCGTTCTTGCCTGCCAGCCGCACCCGGAAGCCCAGGTCGCAGGCCGCGCCGATGGTCATCAGGTAGTCCATGATGCTGCCGCCGGAGGTCTGTGCAGTGTAGGTGGTGTCAAAGCCCACCAGCGTGCCCAGCTCCAGCTTGGGCCACGGCTGCATTGCACTGACCAGCCTGCGCATGGCGGCTTCGGCGTTCTCGTTCTTCACGATGGCGGTACAGACTCGCTTTGTGAAGACCCACGTCCCCGGAAAGCCGGTGACCACCAGATTGCTGTCGGTGTTCTCGTTGCTCCGGTGGCAGATGCGCATGGGCACATCGCTGTCGCTGCGGCGCAGCCAGCGGCCCTCCCGGAGCAGGGACAGGTTCTCCTCGGTGGGGCGCACCTCCAGCGTGAACTCTCCCTCGGTGTTGTAGGGCTCGTCCCAGTAAAGGCTCACCCACATCTCTACCCGGCCCAGCCGGGCGAGGGTCAGTTCATCCAAGACATCCAGTGTCACGAGATCACCTCCGGCAGAATACCGCTCACCATGGGATAGAAGCGCACTGTCACCTGCAGGCTGGTCTCGCCGCTGTCGGCGGTGGCCTTGAGCAGGTTGTCCCCGGGGGCCAGCTCCAGCAGGTCGGAATCTTCATCCAGCAAAGAAAAGATGTTCTCCTCCGTGCCGTCCTCTGTCCGCTTGACGGCCAGCTTGTCGGTGGTGGTGCGGTAGATCTCGATGACCTGCCCGGGGGTCAGGGTGGTCAGGATGCGGATGCTCTGGCCCGTGATGATGTTCAGCACGCACGGGTTGGCCACAGCGCCATCGCTCTTGAGGGTGGCCGTAAAGGGCACCGCCAGCGCCCCGGGGTTATAGGCATTCAGCCAGCCGATGGAGGTGCGCACGCCGAACCGATGGGGCGTGCTGTAATTGATGGGCAGCCTGAACGATGGCACAAAGCCGTTGATGCAGAAGCTCTGAGCCTGCAAGTTGTACCAGAAGGGTTTCGGGCAGAAGAGCATGAAGTCCAGCACCGGGTAGGGGTGGATGCTCTTTGTGTAGGGGGTCTTGGAGAGCACGAACCGGCAGAAGTATTTGTCCTCGAAGTACATGGTGCCGCTGGTGAAGTAGGGCAGCTTTTCCAGCAGTAATTCCGCATCCGCGTCGCCGTGGGAGCTGTGGCAGTGGATAATGAGTTCACGGCTCACCCCGGCCACACTCTGGCGCTCCACCGTTTCACCGATCTGGTTCACTCCCTGCGCCTTTTGCAGATTTACATCTACGCCATTGATGGGGTCGAGGGAGTAGGGCGTGCCGTAGTCCCACCCGATGTCGAGAGTGGCCCCGGCATCCGTGACCAGCTGCAAATGGTCTTTTCTGAACGGCATCTCGGTGCCCTCCTTTCATCGTTTCTGGGCCTTGGCCCGGTCGGCCTCCCAGCGTGCTTCCCGCTGGAGGTCTGCCGCCGTCTGGGCCCTGGAGTAGATATTTTGGGTGATGTTGGTGTCGCCCTCCCGGTGGTAGCTGCTGGCGGCTGCGGCCACCTGTGCCGTGCCGGATGCGGCCACACTGCGAGAGATGGCCATGTTGTCCGACAGCACCAGAGAATTGGCTTGCCGCACCATCTCGGCCAGCTTTGAGTTTGCGGCCAGCAGGGCCTCGGTGGTGGCCTCCACAGCGTCGGTCAGGTCTTTGTCCGGGGTGGGGGCCGTCGGCGTGGTGGAGCCGGGCTTTGTGCCTGTGGTGGTCTTGGCGATGTCATCCAAACTGCGCTCCACCTTTGTCTGGACCCCGTCCACATAGGTGGTCACAGTCTTGTAGGAGCGCTCCACGCCGTCCACCAGTTTGGTACCTGCCTCGGTGACGGTCTTGGTCACCCTCTGGGTGATCTTGCCGGTCTCGTCCTTCAGCTTCTCGGTGAGCACTTTGGTGGTCACGGTGCTGCCGTCGGCAGTGGTGGTCTTGCTGGTGTCGGTCATGCTCTCGATGACCTTCTGGGAGGAGGCAGAAGAACCGGAGCTGCTGGGGTTATTGGCAGCTTCCTGCTGTTTTTTCCGCTCGGCCTGCCGGGCCTTGCGGTCGGCGGCAATTTGGTTGGCAAAGTTCCAGGCTGGATTGCTGATGTAATCCACATGGTCGCCCCAGAGCCACGCCACGGAGTTATACAGGCCGATGAGGCCGTTGATGAGGATGACAAAGCCCTCGATGCCCGCCGCCACGATGCGCATCAGGCCCTCGAAGATGTAGCTCATAAAGTCCTCAACGCCCGCCCAGACATTCTGGAAAGCGTTGGCCACATCCTTGTTTTTGCCGGAAAAGCTCAACAGGGCACCCACCAGCATCCCGATGAGGGAGATGACGAGCAAAATCGGATTCGCATCCATGGCCACGTTCAGGGCGGTCTGCCCGGCTGTGGCGCTGGCTGCGGCAGGCACGAACTGCGCCACCAGACCCATGGCCAGCTGAGAGAGATTCCCGAATACGCCGGAAAGGGCGCTGCCCAGCTGGTTCAGGGCCCCCATGGCTACGGCCTGAATCTGCGCCTGCTGCTCCTTGGTGCAGGCCTGCCAGAAATAGGAAGCGGCCCACAGGCCCAGGCTCTCGAGGTCGCCATCCTTGAGGGCCGTTGCCAGCGTCTCGATGGCCCCCAGCGCATCCGTCTGGATGTCAGACTGAATCTGCGCCCAGCCCTCGGTGAGCTTGGTGCGGAACTGCTCTGTGATGGTGGCCCCTACGGTGGCAAAATCCGGGCCGTAGTCGCTGAGGGTCTGGGCGATGTTCTGGATGGCCTGCTCTGCCGCTGGGGCACCGGTGTTGATGCCATTGACAAGGCCCTGCGTGACATTCTCGCCGATCTCAGTGAACGCCTTCGAGGGCGAGTGGATGCCCAGCACGTTCTTGACGGTGCTCACCATGCCGTTGACTTTGCCCTTGACTGTGGACACCAGCGTGTCCCACATCCCAGTGATGCCGTTCAGCAGGCCAGTGACGATGTTCTCGCCGATGTGGCCCCAATCATCCATACTGCCGTCCCACACGCCGGTCAGCTTGGCGATGCAGGCAAGGGCAGCTTCGCCCAGATTCTCAATGCTGCGGAGAATGCCGTCTACCAGTGTGGTCAGAAGAGCCGCACCGCAGTTCAGAAGGTCGGGCAGATGGGAGATCAGCGCGGCAGAGAACTTTGCAATCAATTCCGCTGCTGCTGTGATCAGCTGGGGCAGGTTGTCGGTGATGCCGATGATGAGCTGTTCCAGCAGCTGGATGCCTGCATCGAAGATCTCGTCCTGATGGTCAGCCAGATACTGCACCAGCTTGGTGGTGACCTGTGTTGCTGCCGATGCCAGCCCGGGAATCTTCTGAACAACACCTGCGGTCAGATTTTCCAGAATGCCGCTGGCTGCGTCCAGCATGGCTGCCGGGCCGCCCTCATTCAGAGCGCTCGTCAGGGTATTCAGGCAGTCGGTGCCCCAGTTGGCGGCTTCCATCAGGCCCGGCTCCATGGCCTCGAACAGGTCAATGCTCAGGTTCTCTGCCGTTGTCTGGAGGCTTTCCATGCTGTGCTGGAAGGTGTCAGTCATGGTCTGGTAGGCGGTGTCGGTCGCTCCTGCACTGTCCACCATCTGGGCCAGCACGCCGTTGAATTTGTCCGCGCCGCCCGATGCCAGCGAAAGAGCGCCGGTTCCAGCCTCCACGCTGGACCATAGCCCGGCAAAGGCGGTGCTGTCACCACCTACGCTGTCGTAGAGGATCTGCAGCACATCGCCCAGACTTTTACCCTCGGCGTTCAGCTGGGCAAAGCTCTTGCCGGTCTGCTGCTGTAAAATCTTGCCGACGCTGGACCCGGTGTCGCCCAGCTCGTTCAGCATGGATTTGGTGTAGGTGGTAGCCTCAGCGGTGGCAATGCCGTTTGCGGTCATCACGGCCAGACCGCTGGACAGGTTTTCCACGCTGACGTTGTAAGCTGCGGCCAGCGGAATGACTTTGCCCATGCTGGAAGAAAGCTCGTCCACGCTGGTTTTGCCCAGGTTCTGGGTGGTCAGCAGCACATCCGAAACGTGGGTCGCCTGGTCGGCGCTCAAGCCGTAGGCGTTCAGGGCAGTGGTCAGGATATCCACGGCGGAGGTCGTGGAGGTAAAACCGGCGGTTGCCAGTTTCGCTGCCTGGCCTGCAAATTCCACAGCGTTGGCCGTGTCCTGCCCGGCGCTGATGGCCTGGTAGGTAGCCTCGGCAATATCCGTGGCCGCAATGCCCATGGTGTTGGACATGTCCGTGATCTGACTGCCCAGCTTCTGGATCGAAAGCTTGCCAAGATCGGCGATGGTCCCGACTTTGGCAAGAGATGTCTCGTAGACGGAGCCGTTCCGGATCGCGCTCTGGGCAAGATTCGTCAGCTGGCTGCTAGCCGTCTTTACCAGGTCTGCGATCAGCGTTCCGGCGGCGACGGTCATGCTGCTGACACCCTGCGTGAAGCCGCTGGTGTCCAACTTGGTGTTGCCGGTAACGCTAAAATCAAATGCCACTGTGTCCACCTCTCATTCGGAGCGCGGGCACAGGGGCACAGGCTGCTATAACTTGATTTCTACCTCCCGCTTACATGCGGGGTTTTTGCATTTTACCCACAAACCGTGGGCGCAGGCCTCGGGAGCCGCCCACACGGGCAGCGCTCTGCCGCAGAAGGGGCAGGGCACCGGGGCGCGGGAATCAACCGAAGCGGTCGAGGAAAGCGTCCTCGTGCTCTTGCAGGGTCTCGTTCCGCTTCACCCCCTTCAGTCCATCCGGCAGGGCAAAGCGCTCTTTCAGGGTCTCGTAGTAGTCCCGGTCGGCCCTGTCCATGCAGGAGGTGTCCTTGCCCCGGATCTCCACGATCTTGCCCAGCGGCGTTTCCGGCGGCAGGGCATGAAGCAGTGCTTTGAAGCGCCACCAGTGTACCTTGTCGGCGGTCAGGTCGATGCCGTAGGCCTGCTGAAAGGCCCCCACGATGTAGTCGGAATCGCACCGGTAGTCCAGCACAGGCTCGTCCTGTGGGTCGCTGCTGCTGCCAGTCCCGGTGCGCTCCTCGTCCTCGGGGCCGCCGCCCTGGCAGAAGCGCACCAGAGATTCAAAGGCTTCCTGGTACTGCACTCCGGGCACCGGCTCTACAAAGAACCGCTGAACGGCTTCACAAATCATCCGGGCGCTGTCCTCGTCGGTTTTGGCGCGGCGGGTGCGGATCAGCAGCCAGATCATGGGCCGGAAGTCAGGGTCGATGGCGCGGCCCTCCCACTCGGTGGGCAGGGTGTCCGTCAGCAGGTCATGCATTGTCCAGTGCCTCAAGCTCTGCCTTCAGCTGGGCACGGCGGGCGGCTTTTGCCGCTTCCTGTGCCCGGAAATCCACCACGGCGGGATGTGCCTTGACTGCGGCCCGGCGCTGCTCACGGTTCATGGGGGCGGGGATGGCCTGCGCTGCCGAAACCTGTGCACGCTCCTCGGCGGGGTGGATCAGCGCGCTGACACTGGCCTTTTCTGCGGCCATGGCCTCGGCAAAGGTCTTGCTGACCGTCAGGCAGGCGTTGAAGTTGCTGCCGTCCAGCCCCAGCTTCTCAGAAGCACCCTCGCCCAGAACCTCGTCCAGGTAGTCCATAAAGATGCGGCACTGGAAGCGCAGCCAGGCAGGGTAATCACTCTCGGGGGTGTAGCGGCTGCCCTCCGTCCGGGCACGTTCCTGCTGCCGGGTCTGTGCGGCCAGCATCCGATCCACGTCGTTGGCGTTCAGGGTGGAAAAATCAAATTCAATGCCGTTGATGGTCATGGGGAATCCTCCTGTTACAAAAAGGGCCCCCGTTCACCGGGAACGAGGGCAGTATGGATCATTGAAAATCGGGTTAGCCTGCGGCTACGGTCAGGTAGTTGAACTCAGCCGGAACACCTACGCCCTTCACGTCGCAGGCAAAACCTGCGGAGTTGTTGGCGGAGCCGCTGGCATCGGCAGTGACAATAAAGGCAGCTGCGCCCTTCTCGCCCTTGCCGGTCTTTGCGCTGAAGTAGATATAGGGGAAAACCACCTCAGTGCCGGAGCCGAACTTAATCCTGTGGGAGAGCAGGAAATCCTGCGCAGGGTCGCCCACGCAGCGGTTTCCGTTCAGGGAGAAGGTGCGCTGGGTCTCACCCTTCTCGGTGACAGTGCCTGCGCGGATATAGGGCACGTCCTCGGTGGAAGCGTTCAGTGCACCAGAGTGCTCCTTGACACGCTCTGCAAACACGATCCAGTCGCTCTCCTTGGTCTGGGTGGAGGCATCGGTCTGGATCGCAAAGATGAAATCATCGGCCTTTTCGGTGCCGGTGTAGTCCGCGCTGGGCACGATGCCCTTCTTGGTCTTGAGCGCGGCCAGGGTTTCGGAAACAGTCATAGGATGGTCTCCTTTCAAAGTTTGGGTTGATAGTAGACGAGCCGGAGCTGCATCTGCATTTTGCAGCTTCCGGAGCCGTCGGTGACGATGTAGCCGGTGGAGGTGACTTCAATGCTCTGGGCTTCCTTGCCGTGCCCGCATTTGCTCAGATCAGGCAGGATGCCGCAGTCATTTTGTTCCATTACCCAGTCGGCCAGCTGTTCAAAGAAGCCGCTGTTCTCAATGGTGAGCACATCGGTCTCCCCGAACTCCCTTCGGGACAGGAAGAGGTAGTTCTTCGCCAGATCCCGCCCGGAGATGTAACTTTCCACAATGGGGTCGGTGGGGCTGTCCTCAATGGAAAAAGCGGTGGCTTCCTCTTCCAGTCCGGCAATGCGGAAGGCCGCACCGGTGGCATCCTGCTCCTCGGCAATGAGTGGACAGGTCTTGAGCCAGTCCCGCAGGGCCGTAATGGACGCTTTGGGCATTACGTTCCACCTCCCAGCTCTTTCCTGGCGGCGTTTTTGGCGAACTGGATCAGTTCGTCTTTGTGGTCAGCAATTGCCCGCTGGCCCCAGTAGGAACCGCGCAGGTGGTTCTCCCCATGCAGCCCCTGCCCCTGCGTGTGCAGGTAATACTGCCGCCGGGCATACGGGGTGTTATAGACCAGCTTGCCGCCTTTGAAGTCGGATGCCTGATTCACGCTGTTCTTCAGCGTGCCGGTGTCAAAGGGTACATAAGGGTCCACAGCTTTAGCCACCTGCTGGGAGAACGCATACTGAACCTTCTGGAAGCCCTTGTCCATCTCGGCCTGAAAGCCGGGCCGGAACCTGAGCTTCAGGTCAATAACGGGTGCACTCATTTCCTCAGCTCCCCTCTACATGAAAATGCGGCAGCAGCGGTTCCCGGTTGTCGGAGACCGCCGCCACCGTGCAGCAGATGTGCGTTTTCTCGAGGGCGGCATACTCGGCCTCAGTCAGGCTGCAGACAGCGCCGCAGATGAGCTTGCCGCCCCGCTTGAGCGTCCAGTGTGCCGCCTTTTCCCCGGGCGGGAGCTTTGCCCACTGGAAATAGGGCAGGTAGCCCGCCGCAGGGGGCAGCCGGATGTGCACCGTCCGCTGGGGGTCGCCGCCGGAGGTGTCCAGCTTCTCCCGCCAGCTGCACCCGGGGATGACATGGCAGACAGGCCGGTCAATCTCGGTGGCGGTGTCGTGGATGAGGTTCACAACGGTAACGCTGCACTGCATCAGAAACACCCCCGATACAGCAGACCGTGGGGGTCATTACCCAGCGCGTTGGAGAGGATGCCACGCGCTTCCGCTGCAAGCCGCTCAGAAAGCGCCCCGCTGGCGAAGGTGACAGAGTAGCCATCGTTGGACACGCTGGAAGCCCCGGGCACGGCACAGGCGCTCTGTGCGGCGCTCATGGCATCGATGATCTGGACGCAGGCATCGGCCAGCAGGGCGGCGCACCCGGCACAGGCCCCGGCGTGGGGCTCTGCCCGGCCAAAGGTGTGCCGGTCGATGAGCCGGGAAGCCCGGGCACACAGCGTATCAAAGGCGGCCTCGTCCAGCGTGCCTCCCGCTGTCCGGTACTGGTCATAGGTGCAGTAAAGCATGGCGGCCTCCTTATGCTGCGACCTTCTTCTTAACAAGAATGGTCTGGCCCTTGGTGACCTTGTAGGCGTAGACCTTGCGGCCCTGCACGGCAGATGCGCCGATGAAATCGCCAGAGCCGGAGAGATCCTGCAGATGGACGGGAACGGCCCACTCATCAATGACGGCGAACCAGTTGGGATGACCGGCGATGTACTCCACGCCCTCGCCGAGGGTGGAATCCTCAAAGACGGTGAAGCCAGCGATGCGGCCCACAGCGCCGGTCTGGACGACAGCATCGCCAAGGTCAGATGCCTTGATGAACTCGGGACTCTTCAGCAGCAGACCATAGATCTCGGGGGAGACCAGCAGCCAGCGGCCCTCGGTGGGGACATGGACGGTGGAGAGCTTGGTGCGGGCGTCCACGACGTTGCCGTAGATGGTCTTCTCGGTCAGGGCGGTGGTGGTGCCGAAGGCCGTGCCTGCGGTGGTCAGCTCCGCAGAGCCGTCGGAATCCACCTGCAGCGCCAACGAATAACCGGCACTGTCCAGACGGTCAGCCACCAGATCGTCAGGGACGCTGGCGGCGTCGAAGCCGTCGATGATCTCATTGACGGCCTTGTCCTTGTCGATGTTGACGGTGAGGTAGGTGGTGTCGCCGCCGGTCAGCTCTGCGCCGGTCTGCTTGTTGTAGTCGTTCACAGTGACTTCGGTGTCACGGACGGGGACTTTGACGGAACCGGCCTTGGGGCTGCCCTCATAGCGGTTGTTGCAGATGACGCTGACCTTCTTGACCAGCGTCGCCCGGAGCTTGAGGTCAACCAGCTTGGAATAACGAACCTGTGCTTCGTGTGCCATAATGTTTCCTTTCTATCAGTCGATCTTGATGCCGGGGTTCATCGCCTTGAAGGCAGCGGTGACGGCATCGGTGTCGCCGGTGGGCGGAGTGCCGTGCTCTGCGCCGCTGGAAACGTGGACGCTGCCGCCCTCTGCGGCCTCGCCGAAAGCCCAGGGGTTGGCCTTTGCAGCTTCTTCCAGCGCCTTGTCGATGTCGGTGGTGCGGTCTTTGGAGGACTTGAGGGCCTCCATGTCCAGCAGGGCGCGGACGGCCTTGACGCTGCGGCCCTTCTTGCCCATGATGGCGGTGTTCAGGGCCGAGTCGAAGGCGAAGCCGTCCGCCTGTGCCTGCATATCGCCCCGGAGCTTGGTCAGCTCGGCCTCGTACTCGTCCGGGGTCTTCTTGCCGTCGAACTTGGCGAGGCCGTCCTGCGCGGTCTTGAGCTGGGCCTGTGTGTTTTCGAACTGGGTCTTGAACTGTTCGGCGACGGTCTTCTCGCGGTTGATGTCTGCGCCGTTTTCGCTCATCAGCCAGTTGAGCTGTTCGTCGGTGATGCCGGGAATCTTTGCCTTTACGTCTTCACGCTTCATAAGTAAACCCCTTTCTTTGGGTGAAACTACGGTTTGTTGACGCGGTTCGCCTTCCGCATGTTACTGGGCAGGGTACGCGCTGCCCGCCGCGATGGTGCCGTCTGCCGGAATCGAACCGGCGGCCCGCTGCTTACGAGGCGGCTGCTCTGACCAATATGAGCTAAAACGGCATGAAAAAAGCGCCCCTGCCCGGATGGGCAAAGACGCTGGCGGTATTTGGCTGTTAGTCCCAGTCAGCATAGTGCGGACACTTGAGGCAGCTTTTGTGGGCTTCATCCCAGCCGCAGGGCGGGGTCTTTTCGGGTGGCAGCATCAGGCTGTCGTTGCCGATGTTGGAAATATCCCAACAGAGGCCGTCTGCGATCTCGTGGTTGAAGATGGGGCAGAATACCATAGGGTCGGGAATCGGGGTCGTATTAAAAACCATGCTTTTTCATAACCTCCACAACTTGCTTGCCGCCTTCATCCAGCCAGCCTAACGTGCCGATGGAGCCGTCCTGCTTGATAACAATAAAGCCTTTATCGGAATAATAAGAATGCTGCGTGCCGTTGCGCTGACGGATGGCAAGGATGGCGTGCTCGGCGATTTCGTTGGCCTGTGCCAGACTTATCTGCCGCCTTCCCATCTGTTCCAGTGCGTGTCCTTCAAAATTAAGAGTATCGGGAAGGGTGGGCGGAGATACGGCTGTTCCGGTCAATTTGATTTTACCATTTTCACGAAGAGAGGTCAAATCATTGTTGACTGCATCAAGCCGCTCCTGTTTCAGGGCTACATAGCTGGCCCTGCTTGCCTCACTCCGCCCAAATCCATGTACACTTATCCGGGCGCTGTCCACTCTGCCGCCGGTGGCCCGAGTGAAGCCTGCAAGGCTCTGCCGGGCCTGCCTCAGCTTCACGGTGCTGGCGGTGGTGTCAGCCCCGGCGGCGTCCTCGGCCAGATACCGGCGTTTCCACTTGCGGACGGCCCGCTCCCAGGCCCGCTGCATCTGGCTGATCTCGTAGCGGGTGTAGAGCCCGCCGTCATACTCGATGTCCCGGGCATTGAGGGCTTCAAGGCTCTCCTGCGTCCATGCGGGCGGGCTGCCCAGCTCCGGGAACACCACGAAGAAGGTGTGGCGGCAGTTCCAGCCGCAAAGCCCTGCGCCGGTGCCGTAGCCGGTGGCCGACTCGAAATCCTCGTAGTGCTGGCCCAAGTAGTCCACAGCCCCGCCCCGGTGGTAGCGCCTGCCCTGCCACACAGCATGACTGGGGCGCGCCCCGCCGTGGGCCGTCACCTCGACGAAGCTGGCCCCCATCTCGTCCATCCGGGCCTCCTGCAGCTTTGCGCCGGTCTGATTCACGCCCGTGAGCACGGCACGTCGGCAGGCCACCTCCAGCGTGTCTCTGTGGCCGCTGGGGTAGGTGACGTAGGGCATGGAGTCGGCAAGGCCGTCCACCGCGCGCTTGACAGCGGTCTTGTAGTCGAACGCGCCGCTGCTCACTTGGAGCCACGCCCTGTCCAGCGCCTGCTCGAAAGCCCCGGAGACGGTGTTTGCCGTGGTGGCGGTGAGGTTGGAGAAGCTGCCTGCCGTCTGCCGATAGCCCGCGTTGAGCAGGTTCTGCAAGGGAGCTGACTCCTCGAAGGGCGTCGGCTCCTTGCCGTAGTGGTAGTAGATCTCATCCTCGGCTTCCAGTGCGGCGGTCGCGGCCTCCTTCATCAGGCGGCGGATCTCGGCCTCGCTCTTGCCGGTATACCGGGCCAGCAGCTTCACCACATCCTTGCGGACGGCCTCGGTCTGCTGGTAGCGCCAGAGCTGCCAGTTGGCCGTCGGCGTCAAGGTGTCCATCTTGCCGATGCGCCGGGCCACGTCCCGCAGGATGTCGTCCTCGGCCTGCTGCCAGAGCAGGATGAGCCGGTCGGGGGCGTGGTCGAGGTAGTCCGGGGCCAGCATCAGGCACCCCCGCCGAAGGTCAGCTCAGGCTGGCGGTTTTCGTCTTTGGCTTCCTGCGCCAGCCGGCGGGCATCCTCTTCGGAGATGCCGTACCGGGCCGAAAGATACTTGTAGCGGGGGAGTAAGCCGCTGAGGGCGTCGTCCCTCATCTGGGTCATCCGCGTCTCGGCGTCGGTGATATAGCTGTCGTCCCAGTTCACCGAGATGGGAGTGTCGGGGACGACTGCGGCCTTCTGCAGGTCCTTCGCGGCCCAGAGGATGGCCCGGATGATGGAGATCAGCGCACCTTCAATGGGTATCTGGTTTTTGTTGGCGCTGGCTACGAGATCCTGACGGCTGCCGTTGTACTCGGTGGCTGTGGTAACTTTGCCATTCTCGAAATCGTACCGGTGACAGCCCAGCCCGCACTTGAAGGAGAAAAGGTTCAGCATATCCTGCACGGCCCGGTGATTCTGCTCCACGCGGAGGTCGGGGTTGTATTCATGGTACTCGCTGTGCTGGTCGAGGCTGCTTTCCTTGCCGGGCAGATGCACAAACTGGCTCACGACATCGTCGTCCGGCGGGATGGAGTGCTCCACGCCCTTATCGTCCACCACCTTGCGGCAGATGTCGGCGCTGTAGAATATCTTCTTGTGGCCGAGGCGGATGTCCTCGCGGTAGTTGTCAAAGGCAAGGTCCACGCCCTGCGCCTCTTCCAGCGCCTCGGCAAAGACGCTCATGCCCAGCCCGCTGCCACCGTCGATGTTCTTGACAGCTCCCGGGCTGAACAGCGCAAACCAGGGCGGGGAGCCCTCTACCGTGACGCTTTCCACCGTGCCTTCCGGGGGCTTCTCGACCGGAGAAAACACCGGCGTGCCGGACATGGAGTCGGTGGCGCGGAACCATTCGTTGCGGATGGTGCGCTTCTTTTCGTTGCCGGTGTGAGTCTGTAAGTAAATGGCAGGCTTGCCGTCCATCAGACACTCGGAGACAAAGGCCGCTTCGGTCACGACGCCCCGCTCCACCCGCAGGGGGAGAATGCAGGGGGCCGGGTCGTAGTCCAGCCTGAGCCGGACGTCCGGGCTGGGGACTGCCTTGCCGTTCACGACGGTCATATTCTCGACGCTCAAAACAAAAGCGCCTGTGCCGGACCAGAACGCTTTCTCGACCAGCGCGTTGGCGTTTGTCCAGAAGTGCAGGTCGCGGAGCAGTCCGCCCACCTGCTGCTCATCGTCGCCCAGAAGATACCGGGCGGTGGCCGCGTCTGAGATCTGGAAGGTGGTGCGGTCGTTCAGCAGCAGATTTGCCCAGTCTTCACACACCCGCTTGGGCATCCGCAGGGAGGCAATGGTGCGCTTTTTGGTGCCGTCGGCATACTCGGCGGCGCGGGTATGAACGCCGGGTACGTTGCCTTTCCACCATTGCCGCCATGTCTCGATGTGGCTGTAGTAATCAGCATCCAGCTGCCATCCGCGCGTCTTATGCAGATGATCCAGAAAATCGGTGATGTTCATGTGTTCGTCAACCTCTTGAAATCGCGCTCGATGGTGTACTCATAGGCGTCCAGTGTGTCGATGTCGGTGCTGCCGTCGTCGAGGCGCTCATCTACGCCGGGATGTTTGCCGCTGTAAAGGGCCGTAGCGAGGGCATCCCGCAGGGTGGCAGCTTCCGGCATGAGCCAGAAGCGTCCGCCGCCCATCAGGATGCAGGTGAGGCGGATGCGGTCGGTGATTTTTATCTTAGCGCTGTTCTCCACCCGGTCAGCAAGCCAGCTCAGCTTGCATCGGCGCAGGCGGGAACGGATGTGGTTTATCAGGGTCTGCTCGGCGCTGTCGCAGAAGATGTACTGGATCTCCCCATACCGGGCAAAGACCGCGATGCAGAACTCAATGAGCTTGTCGGCCAGAAAGTCGGCATCCTGCGCCACCGGGTCGATGCGTTGGGACGCCAGCCCCACAACGCCGGACCAGCCCGGGAGAATGGCCGTCGCCACAAAAGCGTGCTTCGAGCCATTGCCGCCGAAGTCCACGCCAATCCGGATCCGCCACGGGTGCAGCTGCTTTTCGGTGGGCCAGAAAAAACGCCCATCCCCGGCGGCGAGGCTGTCGGCCAGCAGGCGGTAGATGACGCCGTTGGCTGCCATCCACTGCCCGAGGATGAAGCGGTTATAGTAGACGGTGCCGGTATACTCTTTTTTCAGGTCGGCCACGAACTGGGCCGGGAGGGTCGGATTGTCGTCGATGGTGTACGCCTGGCAGTAGATGTCCGCGTCGCTGTCGAGGAATTTCTTGAACCAGTGGGAAGGGCTTTCCGGATTGCAGGTGCCGTCGAAGTGGCTGTGGGGGCAGGACAGGCGACTCTTGAGCATCTGGAACACGCCCTCGTCCCAGGTGGTGATCTCGTCGCCATAGGCGTACTCGAAGGCTGCGCCCTGGATGCGGGCAATGTGCTTTTTGTTGTCGGCGCCGAGGACATAGACCTTGTGACCGAAGAGCTGCACGATGTTGCCGGAGGCCGAGGTGCGGACGACGCCCACAAGCTCCGGCCCCCAGAGGCCGCGCATGGGCTCCAGCACGTTGCGTTCCAGTGTGCCGAGGGTATTGCCCAGCATGACCAGCAGGCCCTCGCCCCGGGCCGCACAGATGCGCTTCGGGATGGTGACGGCGCAGTCAAGATAGGTCTTGCCGGAGCGGGTGGCTCCGGTCTTGACATTCCAACGGTGATTGCAGTTGCGCAGATATTCCTGCTGAAATTCAGTCAATGGCACTGTCCACGCCTCCCAGCAGCTCCTTCGCTTTTGCCAGTGCATCGGCGGCGGGGTCCTCCTGCACGGTATCCTCGCCCAGCATCTTGAGCAGCACAGACGCCGCCTGCGGGTCGCCGCGCTTGGCTCTCTCGGTGATGCCCATGACCACGGCCATCTGGTTATCGATGTCCTCCGGGTCGATGGCGTCCCGCAGCATGGCGTTCACCCGGCGGCGGTCAGTTTCGGGCAGACTCAGGTAGTAGTCGGCGGCCTCCCGCATGGAGCGCTTGCGGCGGCGTGCCGCACCCGAGGCGATGCCGCCCTGCTGTCCCAATGACCTGGCTTCGTCCTTGCTTCGCTGGTCCATCGGCACCAGATTTTTGTATCCATCTTCACGCGACACGTCACCACCTCTCCGGTGCAAAAGTAAAGCCGCCCGGGGTTTCCGAACGGCAGAAGCTGCATAAAAAATCCCCGCACATTTCTGTGCAGGGTGATTGACGCACATCCGGTGGGGTATCCTTGAACCCACTGCGGATTCCGGGGCCTCCGGTGGTGTGCCGGACTCTCACGGGGAGAAGGAGGGACTCCCATCCGGCACGCCAGCCCCGAGCGGTTTTGCAGGCCATGCGTCAGGCTGTTGCTGCGGCGGGGCGCAGCGTCATGGTGCCGCCCTTGGAATCGAACCGGCCGTGTCTGGTCACACGCGCCGCGTGCCAAATCACGCTCAGGCGGCATAATAGAAGCAGCCCGCACACCGCGAGGTCAAGCAGGGAGGACACGGCGGGGAGGCTGCGTGTATCGGTGGGCCTTTCCGGCTCTGCCGATGGTATCATTTTACACCGGAAGAGAGTGAACGCACAATGAACGGATACTGCACAGTTTCAGAGTTTCAGGTGTTCAATGGCCCGGCGGCGCAGGGCGAAAATGCCACGGGAAGTGAAATTCATGTCTGCGGCTACCTGCTCCCATTTCAGGCAGTCCAGATAGTATTTGCGAAGAGCGCAGTATTCGGCGGAGTCCAGCTGCACAAGCACGGCATCGATCTCCGCAAACAGAGCATCACAGACGGCCAGCTGCGCGTAGGCGCGGTGTTCGGCTTCTTCTTCACGCTCCACTGCCCGGGCGAGGCTCTGCCCATCCTTGCTGCCGCCCGGCGCAGCGCTGAGGTTCTGGGTGATGTGCCGGGTGGCTTCCTGCGCCTCTGCCAGCCGGTAGGAGAGCCGCTGATAGAGCTTTTCGGCTTCCCGATAGCGAGAGAGCCAGCTTATCTTTTCCTCGTAGGTCATGCCAGCTCCTCCACCTGCACGAACACGCCGCAGATGTCGGCCCAGAACTTCTCGACGATCTCGCTGCACACCTGGGCGTCGTCGTGCCAGAAGTGCAGGCGGGTCATCTCGTCCTTGAGGGCTTTTTCCAGATTGTCAGTGTCGGGCTTGGAAGTGCGCCAGCTGCCGTCCGGGCGGCCCTCGGCGGGGAACATCCACTTGACCAGCAGACGCACCGGACGGCCGGCCGGGATGGGCTTCTCAGGGGCGTGGGGCGCAAGGTAGGCGTGGAGCTTGGCACGGGCGGCTTTCAGTTCCGGGCTGTCGTGGAGCACGGCGCAGGGCTTGCCGCCCTTCATGTAGGCATGAAGCTCTTTGGCGTTATGGGTAGTGGTGGGCGGACGCATGGGGATAAAAAACTGTGTGGTCATTTCGTACCTCGTTTTCTTTTTTTGTATCAGCGGCCAACGTGATGGGGAGGGTCCCCGGAGGATGGGGGCTGTGGTCGCCCCATCCTCTGGGATACCCCATCACACATTGCAGTGCAGTCATGCTATTATATATAGGCTATTTTGCACTGCAAATGTTGCAGTCATAGCGGCTATTTCTGCAATTTTGCAGTGTTTGCTGTCGTGCAAAATAGCGGCTATCACTGCATTTTCACAACAAGATGTAATTGCAAATATAACAGAGCGTTTAACCTCTGCTGCCGGGCTCCTTGCGGCCGACCTTCTCACCGTCGATCCAGAAGCGCCCGTCTTCTTTCAGACGGCTCTTGACGGTGCGGGGCTTCAGGTCCATGTACTCGCCGAGGCTGTAGACTGTGACCTCACCGTCCATCATGCAGGCTTCAAAAGCGGTGTCCAGCTCAGCCTTCCTGTCCTTGGACTGCTTGGCCTTGTCACCCCAGCGGCGGCTCGCGCCCTTTGCGCCCAGCGTGCGGAAGTCGCTGTCCGGCTGCAGATCTTCCAGAAGCCCGCTGTCCAGCTTATGCACCGGATAGTCAAACCAGAGGTTCACCGGCGCAAAGCTTGCAAACTCGCGGAGGGTTCCTTCGATGCGCCAGGCAGTCATGCTGTCGGCTTTCTTCTGAGCCGCAGCCACTTCGGCGTCGATGGCCCGCAGGTCGGCGAGGCCAAGCTTCTCTTTGGCGATGGTGAGCATCCGGCTCTTGCTGAGTGCGTCATCCGGGCCGTAGGCGTCGGCATGGCCGCGCTTATCCAGCATCGCTTTGATGACCCGGCAGGCGGCCTTGTTGTGCAGCTGCTCCCGGATGGCGTCGGTGATGGTCAGCTCAGTCATGTCCAGCATGGCATCCGGGTCGCGGGCAAACACGCCGGAGCCGGATGCTCTGTCCATGCTGCGCTTGCCGCCCTGCGCACCCTTGGAATGATGGTGGCAGTAGATGACGGCGCAGTCCAGCGCGCGGCAGACCACATCGAACTGGTTGCAGAATTTCGCCATCTGGTCGGCGCTGTTTTCGTCGCCGGTGATGACCTTGTAGATGGGGTCGAGGATGACGGCAGTGTAGCCCTTTTTGCCTGCCCGGTGGATGAGCTTTGGGGCAAGCTTGTCCATCGGGACAGATGCGCCGCGCAGGTTCCAGATGTCAATGTTCCGCAGATTGTCCGGCGCAAGGCCCATCGCGGTATAGACGTCCTTGAAGCGGTGCAGGCAGGACGGCCTATCAAGTTCCAGATTGATATAAAGTACACGCCCCTGCGCACAGGAGAAGCGGCCAAGCCACGTCTTGCCCTCGGCGATGGCGATGCACAGCTCGATGAGGGCGAAGCTCTTGCCCGCCTTGGAGGGGCCTGCCAGCAGCATCTTGTGGCCTTGGCGCAGTACGCCGGAGATGAGGGCATCGGCCAGCGGGGGCAGGTCGTCCCAGTCGTCGGCCAGACATTCGGTGTCGGGCAGGTCATCGGTGCAGGCCTCCACCCAGTCGCACCAGTCCTCCCAGCAGCTTTTGCCGACATTCGTTTCAAGCAGAGCCTGTTTCTGCCCCGCCCGCAGGATGCCGGGCATCCGGGAGAGGCGGGAAGGGTTGCGGTTCTGCTGGTCGAGGGTCAGGCCGTTCTTCTGGCAGGTGGCGTAGAGGTAATCGACCCGCTTGCGGTACTCAGCATAATCCGGCGCGTTGACCCGGACGATGGCGTGGATGCTCTTGCCGCCGGAGTAGACCAGCGCGGCGCAGGGCAGCTCCATCTGGTGGATGGCGGCCAGCTGCTTGCCGGGCTCCATGTTATCACACTCCACGAGAGCATAGCGGAAGCTGGTAATGTTGGCATCCTTCCGGCCTGCGCCGTCCACCGGGTTGAAGCAGATCCACGCACCAACATCAGGGTCACAGTCCCCCATGACCTTGCCGACGTCGCCGCCGCAGGCGTCCAGCTCTTCGATGAGCTGCCCGGCAGTTCTGTCCCAGCAGCCTTTCGCCGGACGTCGGCGGTCGGCGGCCATGAAGCTCTCGGTGACATAGGCCACATACTCGTCCGGCTCGAAGAGGGCCTGCAGGTAGCGTTTGAGCTGCTGGGCAGGCTCCCATGTGTCGGGAAGGTGAAGCTCCTGCTCTTCGACCCAGCGGGGGTCTACCAGTGCGGGCTGCTGCGGACCGACGGTCAGCTCATCGCCCCAGTCCAGCGCATGGCCTGCAGGGCCGGACCAGCCGTGCTCATAGGCCAGCTGGAAGATGCTGCTCTGGGTGACGGGCTTCGAGCTGCCGTGGAAGCTCTCCCATTTTTTGATGCACTCGCCCTTGTGATACCGCCCGCCGTCCCGGGCGCTCCACTGCTCCCACACGGTGACGGGTAGACCGGCTTCTTTCAGGCCCATGCCCACCATGAGCCATTCTTCATAGGTCAGGGCGGACGGGGAGACGAAGTCCAGCGCTTCTTTGATGTCATTTTCATGTTCCATTCGCATTACCATAGTAACATATCATCTGCGATGACCGGCTCAGCAGACGGGATATAGTTCTTGGGGTCAACGCCCTTCGGCGCGCCCCGCCAGCCGCCGGCGGCAATGCGGTCTATCATCTGCCGTGCGGCCTCGAAGCTCCATGTGCCGACGTGCTGGAAGCCGTATTTCTCCAGGCAGCGGATCTGCTTTGGGGTGGTCAGGCCCTCGTCCCGGCGCTTGTGGAGGCGGTCGAGCAGAAGAGAGGCTTTGCCAGCCGATTCCACGGCCTCCGGCAGGATGCCCAGCTTTTCCAGTGCGGCAGTCTGCTTTGCACTGGGCGGGCCGGCCTCCCAGCCAAAGGCCGGCACATAGCCGGAAAGGTCTTCGGCCTGAATGCTCATCTCGTATTGCAGCGGGTCAACCAGCTTCGCCTTTTTGCGGCGCTGTTCTTCCAGCTGCTTGGCAAGGGCTTCTTCCCGCTGGGCCACCACGTCCTCGCTGGCCTGTGCGGCGGCGTCCTCAATATCCTGCGGCCCGCCGCTCTCGGCCAGATTGTCGGTCATCTGCCGGGCCACGGCACGGTCCTCACAGACAAGGTCGGCGGGGCGGCAGAGCTCGTGCTTGTCGGTCATCCAGAGGAAATCGAGGAGCAGCAGGTCTTTCTTGCCCGGGGAGAGGCGGGTGCCGCGCCCCACCATCTGGCTGTAGAGGCTGCGCACCTTCGTGGGCCGCAGCACGACGACGCAGTCCACCGAGGGGCAGTCCCAACCTTCCGTCAGCAGCATGGAGTTGCAGAGCACGTTGTACTTGTCGGCTTCGAAATCCGAAAGCACCTGTCTGCGGTCGGCGCTCTGGCCGTTGACCTCGGCGGCGCGGAAGCCCTTCGCATTCAGCAGATCGCGGAATTTCTGGCTCGTCTTGATGAGGGGCAGGAATACCACCGTTTTGCGCCCGGCACAGCGTGCTGCCATTTCGTCAGCAATTTGGCTCAGGTAAGGGTCAAGGGCAGTGCCAAGCTCGCCTACGGAATAATCGCCGCTGCTCATGCCCACGGCGGAGATGTCCAGCTTGAGGGGGACGGTCTGGGCCATGATGCGGCAGAGGTAGCCGTCTTTGATGGCATCGGTCAGCTTGTACTCATAGGCCAAGCTGTCGAACACCTCGCCGAGGTTTCGCATATCGCCCCGGTCGGGGGTAGCGGTCACGCCCAGGACCTTTGCACTGCCGAAGTAGTCGAGGATGCGGCGGTAGCCGTCGGTGATGGAATGGTGGGCCTCGTCGATGATGATGGTCCCGAAGTAGTCCCGAGGAAAGCGCTCGAGTCGTGCCGGCCGCTGTAAGGTCTGGACAGAGCCGACCACCACCCGATACCAGCTGTCGAGGCAGGTGGACTCAGCTTTTTCCACCGCGCTGACGAGGCCGGTGGAGCGCTGAAGCTTGTCTGCCGCCTGTTCCAGCAGCTCGCCCCGGTGGGCAAGGATGAGCACCCGGTCGCCCGCCCGCACCTGATCGGCGGCGACGGAGGCGAACACGATGGTCTTGCCGGTGCCGGTGGGCAGCACCAGCAGAGTGCGGAGACGGCCATTTTCCCACTCGGTATGGATGCTCTTCCGGGCGGCTTCCTGATAGGGGCGCAGAGCCTGTTTTTCTCCCATCAGAATGCCCCCTGTGTCCAGCCCTGAGAGGGCGCGGCTTTCTCTTCAGGCGGCGGCAGGAAGCGGATGACTTCGTTGCTCTGGCCGGGGTCGCCACTCTTCTTGACGTAATCGTGGACGCCCAGCTTGCAGCGGCCCTTCGAGCCGACGACCTCGTTCCAGCGGGGACGGAAGGTGTCGCCCTTCCTGCACTGGCCGATGCTCTCGAAGAACGCGCCCAGCAGGCCCTGGGTCTTGGTGTGAAGGTAGAGGCGGTGGGTGACGGTGGTGTCGCCCAGAGCACCGCCAAAAATTTTCAGGGTCAGCTTTGCCATGGAGCAGGGCGGCAGCTTGGCGCTGCCCTCGAAGCGGGCGCGCTCCATCCCGGTCACTTCGAAGTAGTATTCGCCCTCGGGCAGGAGCACGAAGTCCTGCGAGACGTTGGTAAATTCGTCGTCCCAGCCAAGAGCGCGGTCGGTAGTGGTATTCATGTCAGCCATAAGTATTCTCCTTTATAATAATGTGTGAACCTCTCAGTCTGCCTGCGGCAGCCAGCTCCCCTGTCAGGGAAGCCTAAGAGGAAGAAATCAGAAAGGCAGGTCGCGGTTGTCCAGCACCATCTGAAGCACCTGCGGCCATGCGGCCACAAGACAGCCCTCCACAAAGTCGGCGGGATAGTCCCTGATGGGCATATCTTCCGGGAAATAGCCCCGCTTGCCCACGACGAACTGCAATTCTTCGGGGGTGACGTTGTTGGCACTCATCAGCGCGGCCAGCTTTTCGGGGACGCCCAGCGCCATGAGGCCGGGCGTCAGCAGGGCTTCGGGGACAGTCTCCCGGGGCGATTCCGGCTGAGGCTTGGGCTGCGGTGCCGGTGCGGCCGGAGTGCTGGGAGGGGGAAGAATGTCCTTTTCGACGGGTGCTGCGGACTTCGGGGCGGCAGGCGGCGCAGAGGCCGGACCGGTGATGCAGTGGGCGATGCTGGCGTAGTCGAAGGGGACTTCATCCGGCAGGCCGAAGCGGTTCTTGGCGTCCCAGCAGGCGTGGTGGGTGGTGTAGAGCACCCGTTTGCCGCCGGTGGCTTTGTTCTTGGCGTTGGGGCCGCTGCCGCTCTTTTCTACGATGGTCTGGTAGTTGGCGAAGAGGAGCATATCGCACCACTCCCGCAGGAGGGGTTCAGTCTGCTTGGTGGTCTTCATGGTCCAGCGGTCATAACTGCCCGCAGCGTCCGGCTGCTCGAACTTGGTGATGGCCGCGTGGGCGAGGATCAGCACATGGTGGCCGCTGTTCAGCACCTCCTCGAGGGCGTCGAGAAGCCGGCCGAACTCCTCCTTGACGTAGGTGTAACCCTTGCCGTAGCCAAAGCCCTCGAGGCCGTCCACCTTGGCTTTGGCGCAGATGGCATCAATGGCCAGACGCTCGGCCCAGTCGGCGGTGTCGATGACCAGCGTGCCGCAGGAAACTTCGCCCCGGGTGACGGCCCGCACCTCGTCCAGCAGCATGGCCCAGCTGGTGGGCTGAGGCAGGCGGGCAACATTGAGCCGCTTGGTGCCGCCCTCGGTGTCGATGAAAACGGGGTCCGGGAAGTGAGAGGCAAATGTGCTCTTGCCGAAGCCCTCGGGGCCGTACAGCACGACCTTGACCGGGGTGTTCAGAATGCCGGTGGTGATGGAATAGCTGCTCATCAGAAAGCTCCTTTCGTCCATGTTCTGGTCTGCGTGGGTGCGGCGGACAGGACAGGCAGGTCAGCACCCTTGACCATGCCGTCCTCAATGATGATCTGGCACTCGCTGCTGGTGGAGACGCGGGTGGCGATGGCCTGCAGGCCCTCCGCTTCGAGCCAGTGGCCGAACTCTTCCAGCGTGGTCATGTCCATCTGCTCGAGCTTGTCCAGAAGGACAAAGCCGCAGTCCGGGTTGAGCCGCCGGACGATGGCCGCAGCCACCCGGAGCTGGTCGCTGCCGGACATATCCCGCCAGCGCTTGCCTTTATAAGTAAGAGCGCCGTCCTCCACACTCAGCTCCGGCAGGGGCAGGTCGGCACCGTTCAGCAGGGCCAGACGCTCTTTGCGCTTCTGCTCGAGGGCATCCGTAAGCTTGTCGTAGTCGCTGGCGTACTTGGCGGCTTCGTCCTCGGCGCGGGCTTTTTCGAGGTTGGCCCGGACTTTCCGGTTTGTCTCCTCGATGCTCTGGATAGAGGCTTCCAGCTCAGCGGTGGATTCGTCCTGAAGCTGGTCAACGGTCTTTTCTGCATTTTTTCGCTGGTTGAACAGCTTGGTGTGCTTGGTGTCCAGCTCTTCCCGCAGCTTTTCCAGTTCCGCAATGCGCTCACGGGTGCGTTTCAGTTCGTCCAGACACTGTTGTTCCTGCCGGGCCAACTCCTGCGCCTGCTGCCGCAGACGCTGATTCTCGCCGTTCCGGGCCAGAATATCCTGCTGCCGGCGGATGAGGTCGGAGGCGCTGAGGGGCTGTTCGGGAGCGTCGGGGTAGGAGATGAGCTCGTCGGCGAAGTGCTTTTTCTGCTGGGCCAGCTGGCCGGTGAAGGTGCGCTTGTCGTAGATGCTTTTGATCTCCATATCCCGGAGATGCAATTCATTCCCGATGCCGATGATGCGCAGCAGGATGTCAGCCTTTTCCTTGTCGCTGGCCTCCATGAAGCGGGGCAGATCGAGGGCCAGCGGCTCGACAAAAGCGTTCAGCAGCTGCTGGCCGCTGCGGCGGCCGGTGGGGTCGGTGACGGTGAGGCTGCTGTTCTTGCCCTTGCGCTCTACGACGACTCCGTTGGAGAGAGTGACGCGGAGGTGGGCGGGAGCGACGGCACCATCCCGCTGGGCGGCGTTCGGGCGGAATTTTTCGCCGCCAAGCGCCCATGCCAGCGCGTCGAGCACACTGGTCTTGCCCTGATTGTTGTTGCCGCCCACGAGGGTAAGGCCGGTGGGCGCAGGAGTGAGCGCAACGGCCTTGATGCGCTTGACGTTTTCGGCTTCGAGGGCCGTGATGGTTACAGACATCTGGATACCTCCCCTTGAATTTGTCCTAATGTGCGTACGAACTGATCGATCGCGTTTTCCCGCTGTTCACCCGACAGCTTGCCGAACAGCGGCTTTATGGACTGCGCGAGATTTGTGATGGAGCGCCCTGCCAGAAGGATGCTGTCGTAGGCGTCGCGGGCGTCCTGCTCCTGTGTGGCTTTGTAGTCGGCGGTCATGCCGTCGGCCATTTCCTTGGCCTGCCGGACGACTTCGTCCTTGTCCACCACAGCTACGATGGGCTGCTTCCGGGCGGCTTCGGCCTCGGATCTCCACTTTTCGGCCCGACGATTGGCCGCTTCGGCTACCTGACGGGAGCCTTCCAGCTGGCTCTCGGCGGTTTTGGCACGGGCTTCGGCCTTGGTCTGCATCTCCCATGCTTCCTCTTCCCGGGCTTCAGCGGCGTCTAACCGGCTTTTGAGCTGATCGTTCTGTTCGGTCAGACCTTTAATGTCGGCGTGGGCGGCTTCCAGCTGAGCATTGGCGGTATTCATTGCGTCCCGCGACTCCTGCTCCTGAATGCAGGCGCTCTTCAATCTGGCCTGCGTTTCGTTCAGCTTGTACTCTTTGGCCTTGAGCTGGGCTAAAAGCTCCTGCACCCGCTGGCTGTCTCCGGCGGCTTCGACCAGCTGCCCAGCGCACCCGCTGCGGGCGATGAGGTTCAAATCTTTGCGGGTCAGCTCGGGCAGCTGTTTTAATTGGTCAATCGTTGAACCATTAAAAGATTCTCCGGTCTGCACCATATTCCATGCACCCGACTTGCTCATACCCTTGCTCTCATACCACTTTGTCCATGTACCGCCGCCATACCGGCCCGCCTTGGCAGTCAGAGCGTGGATGCGGGCGAGGTAGATGCAGGAGATCAGGTATTCGTCCTGCGCCGCGCCATAGTGCAGATCAAACTGCTGGTCGGCTTCGGTGGCCTGCTGGGATAAATCGCCCAGAGCGGAGAAGTCAAAGCTGGGGGCAGCTGCGGATGCAAAAGAAGTCTCCGCAGGAACAACAGGGGCCGATGCGCTGCTCTGCGGGGACAGCGCGGGGGTCAAGCCTTTTGCAGCCGCCTCGCCCGCCGAGGTGGTCGGTGTTGCCGCCGCCGAACTGCTGGCAGCAGGGCTTGTCATGGTCGCAGCAGCATCCGCATTCTGGGCAGGTGTACATGAGAAAATCTCCTTTGCTTTTTTGATGTCAGCAAGAATCTTTTCCATTTCCTGCTGCGGTGTCATGTCCTTGCGGCTACCATTCGGAGTAAAGAACTGATCAAGCAGCTCTCTTTTTGCGGCAACGCCTTTCAGATTCTGGGTGCAGGTGATAGTCAGGCAGTAACGGCCATCAGATCCATAGTCCGATGCACGAATATCTTTGGAAAACGAGCCAAAAATCTCTCTGTCTGGATAAGAGTCTTTGATCCAGGAGGAGACCTGAGACAGAAAGTCGAAGTCCAGACTATGCACTCGACAAGTGCATTTATCCTTGATAGAGCCAGCGAACTCTGACGCATAGGTGAGGGTCTTACTCATCCGGCATTCGTAGCCCTGAGTCTCCCGGCTGACAGTTCTAGCACTTTCATCCCATTGATAGTTTCCGTATGGCATGGCGTAGGGGCATCCCCAGCACTCATGGCCGGGTGCATAGCCGGATAGGCGGTTGCCAGTGGTACTGGCATCGGTGGATTTCTTTACTCGCCGTCCGCATTTGCAGATATAGGTAGTCACACTCTCACCTCCGTGTCCTTCAGGCGGTCCAGCATCTCGGCCTGCAGGTCTTTGTTCAGGGGCTGGAAGCGGTTATTTCGCCAGCCGTAGCAGAGGATAGTGCCATAGATTGGCTGGCCGCGATAAGTACGGTTCAGGCTCTTGCCGTAGATGGCGTACACCAGCACCGCCGGGGTGCGGGGCAGAACTTTCTGCTCGCAGGGACACTGCAAAAGTGCTTCCATGCCTTGCAGCGTGTCCGGCAGGGTAGTCACGACCGGGTCTTTGCCCGGCTCGATAAGAATACCTTTCATCTCTTGCTAAAACCTCCAAAGTGTGTTATTCTTCGGGGTGATGGGGAGTAGAGAATCCATCACCCTTGGGCTCGTCCGTGCTGCGAACACGGGCGGGCCTTTTTGGTTTGCGTGGCAGGCTGTCCACCTCGCTGCGCGGGATGAGCTCCCGCTGGCAAATGTACTTGACGTGCTGCCTGCCGTCCTTGAACCAGTGGCAGACGGAAGCGGCAAAACTGTTGGCGCTGGCGTAGCCCAGCCGCCGGGCACACATGGCAGCCGTGCCGCTGGCCAGCAGGTCGCCGGTTTTGGCGTCCCAGACCGTATACCAAAAGGCATTGTTGACAAGGTCAGGCATGGGGGTTACCCCACCTTCCGCTTGCCCTTCACGGTGTTCTGGGGCTCCTTGTGGACCTTCTTGCCGGCTTTCTCCTCGGCGTCCTGCACGGCAAAGCTGATGCGCATCAGGGCAAGGGCAGCCAGAATGAGCACCATGGCGGTGGTGAACTCGCCGTCGGTGATCGTACCGCCCAGCTGGGCCCCGCCCTCGATGCCCATAGCATACAGCAGGCCTGCGCCCAGACTGGCGGCTGCCAGCACCTGCAAAACGGTGGATTTGATTTTCATGCAGTTTCTCCTTTCTCGACGGCGGGGAAAAAATACTCCCCGATCTGCTCCTGCGGGATGTGCAGCTCCCTGCAAATGGCGGTGATCTCGTAATGGCGCCACTCATTGTTCTTTTGCTCCGGCTTCGGGTTCAGGCGGGTGGACAGGGTGCTTTCACCCATGCCGACCAGCTTGGCGAACTCCCGGTGCTCAAACCCTTCGTCCTCGATGAGGCGGGCCAGCTTCAGGTAAGGGCTTCTTGGCTTTCTCATGGCTTTCATCCTCCTTCTTTTTGCGGATGTGTTCCAGCCGCTCCGGCTGGCGTTTGTCCCAGCGCTGTTCTGCCCAGCGCTTGTCCCAGCGCTGTTCTGCCCAGCGCTTGTTGCGGCCGTTCACTGGGCGGCCTCCTTGCCGGTAAAGCCCATCGCCAGCAGCGAAAAGCCGTCCCGGTTCATCAGGTACATGGGGTACTTCTGGTGGTTCTGAGGGTGGACGTACTCGGTCTTGAAGAACAGCGGGGTGTCCCCATTTTTGGGGAAGCTCTTCACGATTTCCGCGATGTCGCGGATGACGTGGTCATGGCGTTTGCCGAAGCGCTTGGCGACGTCCCGGCTGGATGCCACCGGTTCGCCGTTCTGGGTGGATAAGATGATGTCGTTCATGGTGAAGATGTACCTCCTTATTTTCGATGTGTTTTGATATAACGTTCGATTCTTTCGCACACACGGCAGACTGCTGTATAAAATTTGACTTTCTGCTCAGTGACGAGTATTTTAATAATCAGAATAAGTTTGTCCATAGAACCTCCCAAAGAAAGGAATGATAAGAATGGAAAACGAGAATACTCCTGATGATATGAGACACACCTCTGTAACACAACAAAATGGCATTGTGAAATTAACGCCCTTCGGAAAAGAGTTCACTCAGGTATGCTTTTCCAGCTGAACTTTCCGCCCAGCGCTCCTCTTCCACAGGTCCGCTGGGCTTTTTGTGGTTCTCCATCTTCTTCACTTCCTTGTGTGCACCTCGCTCCTGCGGTAAAATGGAGAAAACAGGAAGGATGTGCATGATATGTGGAATAAAATGGTTGAGTGGCTGAAGGTGCGGGACAATGTGACTTTCTTGATCGCAGTAGCCAGTTTTGCTTTGTCGATCTGGAACTTTGCATCGGATAAGATCAAAAATCGAAAAAATTTCATCGTCGAAGTTCAGAACGTTTTCTGTTTGGGACCCAGTCCTGAAAAGGAATACACAGAAGTCCTCAATATCTGCTTTATCAATAAGTCCAGAGAAGCAATTACCTTGAGCCGACTCGAACTTTCTTCTGAACTGGGCGAGTGCGTATTCGGCGAGTATCGTCTGAAGCTTCTGACAAACAGCCGGAAGCACGGGAACAAAGAAGTAAGTCGGTCAGAGTGGTATTCCGATATTTTCCCGGTTAAAGTTGAAGGTCTCGGATATGAGCACATGGTCTTATCTTCAACTGGGAGCACAAAACACATTGCAGAGAATGCGCCATATAAGCTGAAAGTTTTTAGCAATAAAGGAATCATCACAAAAACTTTTACCAGTGATTTTTCCAACGCTGGAATGCTGTCACAATGCCGAGAACCAGACTCGCACACAGAAGCACTTGAGTGAGTTCGTTTTGCGTCATCTTCTTCACCTCCTTGTTGATTATGGTGATGTCTGTCATGTGGTTTCTCCTTTCATGCCACGGGGCGGTTGTCCAGCTTCTTCAGGCTGGCCACCAGATTGATGGATGCCGCAGCGGTCTCCATCTGCTCGAATGCGTCCTCGTCCATGTCCTTGCACATGGTGTGGATGCGGATCACACGCTCCACGTCCTGCTGCGTCAGACCATACATGGCGGGGTTCAGGGAATAGCTCTTTCGTGCCATA
>ERZ857785.1201-NODE-1201-length-30209-cov-4.179412_pt1 | contig 30209 bp, 22 predicted proteins | sample MGYA00519763_ERZ857785 | MGnify/ENA primary metagenome ERZ857785 (study PRJEB31778, sample SAMEA3449365) | human gut metagenome | biome: human gut; feature: human-associated habitat; material: faeces | place: United Kingdom | collected 2010/2012 ...
TTGTGGCGGATCTTGGCGAGTCTGCTGTTGCGGCGGTGGGGCTTATGTTCTCAGTCATGGCACTTATCCAGGCTGTAGGTTATACCTGGGGGATGGGTGCGGGCAGCGAGATCGCAAGGCTCCTCGGGCAGCGGAATAAAAGGGCGGCAGAGCAGACTCTGGCGACGGCGCTTGCGGGTGGTGTGGTGTCAGGGGTAGTCTTGGCTGTGGTATTTGGCATATTCAGATCAGAAATTGTAAGTCTGCTTGGAGCAACGGACACGAGTCAGGAATTGGCGGAGCAGTATGGAATATATATTATGATGGGTGCGCCGGTGATGTGCGGAGCATATGTGCTCAACAATGCTCTGAGAGCGGAGGGGCAGCCGTACCTTGCACTTATGGGAATAGTTGCCGGAGGCGTGACAAATGCTGTACTGGATTATGTTCTTATAAAGGTGCTGGGATTTGGGATAGGAGCTGCGGGGATCGCCACATTTGCCGGGCAGGCGGTGAGTCTGGTTATCATGTATGCGTGCGTCAGGGCCAGATTCAGCATGGTCAGGCTTCACATAGGTGATCTGTGGAAATTCAAGGGTGCAGTGCAGGTCGTCAGGATCGGTATGCCTTCTTTCCTGAGACAAGGACTTATGTGCGTTGCGGCTGTTTTGCTGAGCCGGAGCTGCCGGCGGTATGGGGACACAGTGCTTGCCAATATAACTGTGGCAAATAAGATTTTTGCGGTCGTATTTGCCGTTCTTGTGGGATATGGGCAGGGATTTGCACCTGTGTGCGGATTCGCGTATGGAGCTAAGACGTACAGAAGAGTCAAAAGATCTCTGAATTTCACCATGGCGACTTCGGTGGTGTTCATGGTGATGGTGGGAGGAATGTCATATCTGTGGGCAGACAGGCTGTGCGGAGTGTTTATGGAAGATGCCGGTCTTGCGGCTTTTTCCCTGAGGGCGCATGCTGTATCTATGCCGTTTTCGGCGGTATGTCTTGTGATGGGAATGTACTATCAGGCTCTGGGAGCATATGGAAAGGCCACACTCATATCCGCCCTGAGACAGGGGGTTTTCTTTATCCCCCTCATATGGCTGCTGCCAGTCTGGTATGGCGAACATGGTGTGGCTATAGTTCAGGCTGCCGCGGATATTTTGTCCGGCATCACAGCCTTGGTGTTCTGGTTTATCTGTCAGAGGACTTTCCGTACACAAATGAAAAATAGTCAGTGCCGATGACTTCATCCGATATGTACAGTCTGTTTTCGACCTCGGCTATCATGGAGTCTAGATAGTCATCCGGTACTTGCGATTCCGGTACCAGATATATGGTCTCTCCCGTTGAGGCGTCATATTTTATCTTGTCGGTTATAAAGCTTTGGTCGGCGAATATCACAAGTTCATCTGAGTTTGAAAGTATGTTGCGCCCGGCAAGCAGTCTTGAATCGAAGTCTGTTCCGAGAAGGTTCAGGACGGTTGGAAGGATATCTATGCTGGCGCAGAGCTTATTTACGACAACAGGCTTTCCCATGGATGAACACCATATTCCGAACTGGTTTCGGTGCAGTTCGAAGTCGTCATCCTCTATGTCCTTGCCGGCAAGCTCATTGTACACGCCGTCACTCAGCCCATAAGGATAGTGATCAGGTGCGACTATGAACAGGGTGTTGTCGAGTTTTCCTGCCTCCTCAAGCTTGTCCATGAGGTATTCCAGTGCCTTGTCAAGCTCCATCTGGGCTGCGACATAGGCGACAGCTTCGTCAGAGTAACCCTTGCCGGAGAGAAGTGATTCGGCTTCCTCACGATTCTTCTGACATATGTACTGATTGTCATAGTTGTATGGCAAATGTCCTGAAAAACTCATGAGGTACATATTGAAATGGTCGTCATCTATGAAATCATTGTACACAGCCTCGATACATTCCAGATCTGAGTACATGACGTGATCCGGGATGTCCAGTCCCGCCCCGATGGCCTTGAAGGTGGTGTATCCCATATTCGGATGGGTGCTGGTTCTGTCGTAATATGTGGCGTCAAAGTCGTGATAGCCGTAGCTCTTGTATCCCTGACTGTTCAAAATATTGCCCAGAGCATAAGGCTGATATGTGTCTGCGGATTCCTCAAAGCTCCATTTGGAGGATGCCGGGTACTGACTGAGACAGTTGGCAAATTCGCCGTCTATTGTGCTGTGATACCAGAGTGGATTATAGAAGTTGGTAAATTCAAATCCTTCATGGTATATCTTGTACAGGGTAGGGGTTGCCTCCTTGGATATTCCGTAGGTGCTGAGGCTTTCAGCCGTGACAAATACCACATTGTAGTCCTTGAACATGCCGGTGTATTCGTCTGTGTAGGTCGGCTGCACTCCTGAGAAATATGCTGTTATGCTCTTTAACTCATCGTCATCGGTGGAGTTATAGAGCTGGGTGAAGTTGATATTCTCATCTATCTGAGGCACATACTGAGGCTCTGACGATTCGGTGCTGTTTGAGCCGGATGCACTGTTCGAAGACTCGTTGCCTGATGACTTGCTGTTCTGGTTTTCTTTATCGCTTGATAGTGATGACATACTGTTTGACCTGCCCTGTATGTCCAGAGCAGATTCTGCAAGCTCAAATGTCTTGTCAGAGTTGCTCTTGGTTATCATAACTGTGCAGTCCCTGCCGGTGGTCATGATGACTCCCAGTTTGTTCATAGACAGCTCAAGCACGTAGCGGCCGTGGAAAAGGGAGTAAGGAGTGTATGCTCCGGTTCCGTGCACCGCCAGAAGACATATGGCTGCGATCCACATGACTGCGGATGATGCGGTCTGTACAATGACGCCCTTAAGTACACCGTTGCTCTCGCCGATACGGCCTCTGTCAAAAGTAAACTTTAATCTGTTTAGCAATACGAGACAGATAAGTGGGAGCAGGAAGAGCAGTATCACGTACCAGTTGGCCCTCAGAGTGGCGAACAGGACAGACTTAAAATTCATGGCATCATGGGCACCGCCGATGGAGACCAGACTAAGGAAAGTCCTGAAGATCTTATAGTACACAAACTGGGCTATATAGTAGACAGTGAAAATTCCCCATATGGTATACGCTGTGATGGCATTTGCAATTCTGTGCCAAAATGATGTCAGCGCGGACAGAGTGAGACCGCATGCAATGGCAAATGTCAGCGGATGCATTATATTGCTGTCTATACCATGGTAAATGGCTATGTGAAACAGCAGCTCCATGTATATAAAAGCAGCGGAAAAGAATACCGGGCGCCAGAGAGAATTCCCACGTTTTACAGTACTTTTGCTGCGGAGTGTTTTATCGCTACTTCGCGTGTTATCTGTTGGTTCGTTTCTACTCATATATTCTCCTTCTCAAGGATGCTTTCGAGTTTTGTTCTGACAGCTATAGGGTCAGTGACGAGGAGAGTGTTGAAATCAAGCTTTGATGCTGCATCAAGATTTGCCTGCCTGTCATCGAGAAATATACATTCCTCCGGGATGAGGTTGTATTTGCTGCACAGACGCTGGTAAATTCTCTCGTCTGGTTTGGTTATGTGGCACTCGTATGACACGACTCTTCCGTCTGTATAAGGAAGAAAGTGGAATCGTGGAGTGTGAAGTGCGAACAGTCTTCTCGGATAGTTGGACAGCAGGTATACGTGATATCCTCTGTCTTTCAGTGATTTGAGCCATTTGTCCGCATCCGGGAACATGTCGACCACGTCATCCAGATTGTTCATGAACAGATCTATATATTCACTGCATTCCGGGCTCAGTTCCTTGAATTTTTGTATGAGCTCTGATTCCGGGATGTCGTCGAGGTCAAAATGGTTCCATAGTGGATGATTTACCATGTTGTGATCCAGAGTATCTATAACGTTTTCGGGTATTCCAAGTTTCTGCATTGTGGTTCTCCAGTGGAAATCAACGAGAACCATGCCTATATCAAATATGATGTTTTTCATTTGTCTAATCCTTTCTGCTTGATAAAATATGTGTCAGTGAGTCGTTTAGCCACTAAAATTCTAACCCATATCCGATCAAAAATATATACTAAAATAAATCAGAAATAAGTTTATTTACAGTTTTTTGTTTTTGGTGTAAATTGTTATAATGAATGAATGTATATCACATAATGATGATACGTTCAGAATGCCTGATGAATGGGGATTATGTATGAGATACGTTTTTGTGGATTTTGAGATGAATCTTATAGATTCAGAACACAAACAGGAAAAGAAGATTTGCAAGAGTGAGATAATTGAGATCGGTGCGGTAAAACTGGATGATGAATATAACGAGATAGATTCGTTTAAGAGTTATGTCAAACCGGCATATGGAAACATGGCATCGCGTATAATAAAACTCACGGGAATAACAGATGAGATGCTCGAGACTGCCCCATCATACGAGGATGCTGTGGGCAGATTTATAGAGTGGTGTGCAGATGCGGATGTTATTTATGCGTGGAGCGAGAACGACCTGAGACAGCTGCGAGGTGAGACCAGACTGAAACAGTACACTCATCCGGAACTTGAGAGGGTATTTGCAAAATGGCAGGACTTCCAGAAGGAATATGCCAGGATGATAGGCACATCCAGAAGGATATCACTGTCGGATGCTGTATTTTATCTGGGAGAGAACTTTCAGGGTGCAGAGCATGATGCGCTGTGGGATGCCAGAAACACGGCTGAGGTCTTCAAGCTGTCGAAGGATGAGGAGAACTTCTTCAGGATAATGGCTCCGGTCATTGATGTGTATAAGCCAAAGAAAAAGCTGACATATTCATTGTCGGATACATTTGGCAATATTCATTTGGATGATCCGGGGGACTAATCATGGATCTGCACTGAGTGGACAATGGCTGTATGTGCCGAAGTCAAGAGAGAAGCATTGTATGATTTATTAGGAGAGACAGAGGTAATATAATGAATTGGAATAAGAAAGATACGATAAGGATACTGCTCATTTTGTGCGGTGTTGTATTGTTTGCATATGTGTTGTTCAACTTTGATAAGGTGTCCAGCCTTTTCAGCTGGCTGGTAAATATCCTTATGCCGTTTGTGATAGGGTTTGCCATAGCATTTGTGGTGAATGTTCCGATGAAGGGGCTTGAGAAGGTTCTTTTCAAAAATGAGAATAGCCGCCTGTACAGATTTAAGCGTCCGGCCTGTCTGATATTGTCGTTTCTGTGCATCATAGCGGTATTTACATTTGCAATAACAATGATCATACCGGAGATGTCCAAGACCATAACTGCATTTGCAGATAAGCTGCCAGATGCTATGGATGACATCCAGAGGAAGGCGATCAAGCTTATGAAGGATCAGCCGGAGATAGTAGACAAGATAAAGAGTATCGATATCAACTGGGATTCAGTTATATCCAATGTGGTTGGTATTGTGAAGAACGGCGGCAGCAGTGTGTTGTCTTCCACGTTCTCCATTGCCAGCAGTGTGGTAGGTGGATTTGTGGATGTCCTCGTGGGTATTTTCTTTGCCTGTTATATATTGGCACAGAAGGAGACTCTGGAGAAACAGGTCAAGGGAATCCTATATGCAGTGTTCAAGGAGGACAAAGCTGACAGATTTATACAGACTTGTGTGCTGGCTGACAGAACTTTTTCCAAATTCATATCGGGACAGTGCCTTGAAGCATGTATTCTTGGCTTGATGTTCTTTATCACCATGACCATATTCAGGATTCCGTATGCACTTACGGTGAGCATAATAATCGCGGTATTTGCGCTGATACCGGTGATCGGTGCTTTTGTGGGATGCTTTGCGGGCGCGATCATGATACTTGTGGAGAATCCGAAACAGGCCATAATATTCCTTATCATATTTATCGTGCTGCAGCAGATAGAGGGCAACTTTATATATCCTCACGTGGTTGGCGGCTCTGTGGGACTTCCATCCATATGGGTGCTTGTGGCAGTCATGTTGGGCGGCGACTTGATGGGAATCCTAGGTATGCTTATATTTGTGCCTCTTTTCTCAGTGCTCTACGCAATGTCTGAGGAGTATGTGGTGAAGAACCTCAGGGAAAAGGGTATATCGTGGAAGAAGTACAATCTGGCGTGCAATATACCGGAGGGGCGGTGGAATGGCAGGCTGGACGAGGAATGCGCCTCGGAGGTGAAAGCTAGATCAAAGCATAAAAATGAGAGTGATAAGCAGACCGGTGCGGATAAGGCTCAGATGTCTGGCAGTACAGCCGGAGATGGCTGCACTAAGGACAATACCAATAAAAATTCTAACTGTAATATCGACAGAAATGCCAATAGACAAAACAATATAAATAACGATAAGAGCAACAGTAGAAATAACAGAAAGAGAAAATAATATCGGCGGGAGTGCGTGATGTGCCGCAGGTGGTGATCCGAATTCAGAGCCGTTTAGAAAGAAGGATATACAAATGTACAGAGACATAGCGAAACTTGTTTTATACAGAGATCTTGGAGAGGACAGCATACTCATGAAGCTGTCTGGAATATTTGAGGACTTTGATCTTAAGAGGTGTGAGAACGCGGAGCTGTGTGCCCGCATATATGACCAGATTAAGAGACTCCTGGATCTTGCAACCAGCTATGGATTTGATAAGAATCTGTGGCATAACTACCTCGCATTTATACTTATCACAAATGAAAACTCATTCAGTATAACCAGCGAGAAGGTTGGGGCAAATGACGGAACAGTCAACTATTTTGCAAAGAACGACTTTAAGATATTCAAGAAACTGTTTGATTTTGATTTCTCCGAGATAGAGAGCGCACTTGGAATAGATTGTTTCTCAACTATCAACAACTATAAGTCCATAGGTAAGAAGGAGAGAATGTACAACAAGAATGTCAGCGAGAAGGTTCAGGCTGTCAGCAATGCGATAGAGGAGGCTGAGAACGAGGATCAGATATTCGACATCGTGACGGAGTTCTATAAAGCATATGGCGTTGGAATGTTCGGACTCAACAAGGCGTTCAGAATCACCCGTGAGCACGGAGATCTTGAGTTTGTGCCTATCAACAACACAGAGGATGTAATGCTGGATGATCTCATCGGCTATGAGATACAGAAGAAAAAGATCGTGGACAACACAGAGGCATTTGTGGAGGGACGCAAGGCGAACAATGCACTTCTCTTTGGAGACAGTGGAACAGGAAAGTCCACAACTATCAAGGCGATAATCAATGAGTACTATGACAGGGGCCTTCGTATGATCGAGATATATAAGCACCAGTTCCAGGATCTGTCACAGGTTATCTCACTTATCAAGAACAGAAATTACAGATTTATCATATACATGGATGACCTTTCATTTGAAGAGTTTGAGATCGAGTACAAGTATCTCAAGGCTGTCATCGAGGGCGGACTTGAGATCAGACCTGACAATGTACTCATCTATGCCACATCGAACCGCCGTCATCTCATCAAGGAGACATGGAACGACAGGAATGATATGGAGAATAACAATGGTATTCACAGAAGTGATACTATTCAGGAGAAACTGTCACTTGTCAACAGATTCGGAGTCACGATCAGCTACAGCGCACCGTCACAGAAGGAGTATTTTGAGATCGTCAAGGGACTTGCTGAGAAGGAGCATATCACCATGGATGAGAAGGAACTCTGCGCAGAGGCCAACAAGTGGGAGCTTGCCCATGGCGGAATAAGCGGACGTACTGCACAGCAGTTTATCAACTACCTCAAGGGACAGGGGCTGTAAAATAATTGCTGTTGAACTACGGTTTATATTTTGCTATTATTAAGATAATTTTGAAGTTGCATTTACGATGATAAGGAGTGTGGGAAAATGATAGATCTCAGCAGCAAAAAGGGTAAGACACTGGTATCGAGGATCATAGTTGTGGTTCTGTGTATCGCAATGGTAGTTACACTTTTAGTTTCAGCATTCTAATTTAGAATAACAGGTCGAATTGGAGAGTATATATGAGAGGAAAGTTTGGTGAGCATCAGACAGTGCGATCAATACTTAAGAGTTTGCCACATACTGTCCATGATGACGTAACGAGAGCCGGAATAGGAGAAGACTATGCCCGGCTCTTGTTGCGTGATGGGGATGGCGGAGAAAATACAGGTAAGACAGGAGATGCAGATTGCAAAAATGCGGGTGCGGCAAAAAGCAAAAGCGTGAATGTTGCCACTGGAGTGTGTATCGACAGCGGATATATGGGACTGAGGCTTGATATAGCGCGTCTTTACAACAGTGTAATGATCGGTGGCTATATGCCGTGGGTGGCAACGGATACCATCGTCATGCCAGATGATGATGAACGCCGAATGAAGAAATTGCTCGGAAAGCTTGCGGGCATATGTGCAGAATGTGGGGTGGACATCATCACAGGACATACCGAGGTGAATACCGCTGTGTCTGAGCCGATCATCAGTGTGACTATGATGGGAAAACAGTCAGGACATAGTGATGATGCAGACATGTGCAGACTAAAACGACCAGTCGGTATGGATATAGTTATGTGTGGGCAGACAGGTGTGGGTGGCACCTTACAACTCTATTATGATAATCAGAAAGAGCTTTTCGAGAGGTATTCAGAGAGCTATCTGAGACCTGTAGAGAGAATGGAAGAATTGATACTGCTAGGCAGACAGGTGGATATAGCACTGGAGCATGGCAGTGTGTATGCCCATGATATATCGAGGGGCGGCGTATTTGCTGCTCTCTGGGAGCTGGGGGATGCGCTGAAGTGTGGGCTTGAGGTGTGCCATGATGACATACCGATACTGCAGGAGACGATAGAGATATGTGAGCACACAGGGGATAATCCATATATGATAGACGGCTGTGGTGCGGCACTTTTTGTGGTTCCGGATGGAGAACATCTGGCTGATAAGCTCTATGAGGCAGGATATGAAGCATCAGTCATAGGTCACCTTACGGAAAACAGCGACAGAGTAGTGGTTCATGACGAGGAGAGGAGGTTCCTTACACCACCAAGATATCTATAAATTTGAATAGAAGCTACGTACGATTTGCAGGGAGTAACTGCTGACTGCCATGGATGATCGTACTATATTGATTGCGCGTATCAGTGTGAAATTTATATAGATCACATATAGGTGATTCCGTTGATAACTCGTATTTGAGTATAGGAGGAGTAGTTATGTTAAATATTGTATTACATGAGCCGGAGATACCGGCAAATACAGGAAACATTGGAAGAACATGTGTGGCAGCAGGTGCAAGACTGCATCTCATAGAACCTCTGGGTTTTCAGATAAATGAGAAGCAGCTAAAACGTGCTGGGCTTGACTATTGGGACAAGCTGGATGTGACAACATATGTGAACTTCGAGGATTTTCTTGCAAAGAATCCCGGAGCAAAGATATACATGGCGACGACTAAGGCTAGAAAGAAGTATACAGACGTAAGGTTTGAGGATGATGCATACATAATGTTTGGCAAGGAGAGTGCCGGTATACCAGAGGAGATACTGGTTGACTATAAGGATACAGCAATCAGAATCCCCATGTTCCCGGACATCCGTTCATTAAACCTTGGCAACTCTGTGGCAATAGTGCTCTACGAGGCACTCAGACAGAACGACTTCCCAGGTCTTGAAGAAGCAGGCAACCTACACCGCCTAAATTGGGACTTGTCATAAAGCGAAGCTTTATGATATTGCACGCATCAGCGTGCTACCGCTTGACATGCAATAGAGGGGGATCCGCTTGCGGGGGAGTAGGCTGTTGCGCCATGTCTGGTGCAAGCCAGACATGTCACATTGCATGCATCAAAATAATACAAAGGGGGAAGAAACATGGCATATCCTACCAGTGGAAAGAAAATGCTCAACATCTGTATTCTGGACATATTGAAGAAATATACGGATTGTGATCACACGATGGATCAGAAGGATATCATGAGGAAGCTGACTGAAGATTATGATATCACGGTTGACAGAAAATCCATAAAGGCAAATCTTGACTGTCTGTTCGACTATGGATATGAGATAGAATGTACAAAGACAGAGCGTATCAAAAAGGACGGAACAAAGGAGATCATTACATCAAACTGGTACTACAATCATGAATTTGATGATTCCGAACTAAGAATGATGATAGACAGTATTCTGTTCTCAAAGACTATTCCTGCCGGACAGGCCAGTGAACTCATCAAGAAGATAGCAGGACTTTCGAATATATATTTCACAAATAAGATGACCCATGTCAGCAGTCTGCCAGGTCTGGAGCATACAAGCAATCAGCAGACACTGTACAATGTCGGCTTGATAGATGACGCTATTTCAGAAAAGAAACAGATATCATTTGTGTATAACAACTATTGGGAGGACAAGAAGCTCCATCCGCGACGTGAGGAACCGTATATAGTCAATCCGTATCAGATGGTCGCAAATGATGGAAAGTATTATCTCGTATGTAATTATGATAAGTATGACACTCTATCGAATTATCGTGTGGACAAAATGACACAGGTTAAGATAATCAACAAGCCGGCTAAAAAACGTGATAAAGTCAAGGGCATGGAGCATGGCCTCAACCTGCCGAAGCATATGGCAGAACATATATATATGTTTGCCGACGAACCGGTTACGATAATACTCCGAGTGAAGAAGTCAGCTATATCAGATATAGTGGACTGGTTTGGAAGCAACTTTGATGTGGTGGATGAGAGTATTGCCAGACAGTATGAAGGATTTCGTGAAACCACGGATGCCGTGACGTATGTAAGACTTGTGTGCAGCCGTCAGGCCATGTCACATTGGGCGATGCAGTACGGAACATCGGTGGAGGTTATATATCCTACGGAGCTTCGAACCCAGATCGGCGAGGCTGTGAAGGAAATGAATAATAGATATAATGATTAACAAGACAGCTGTCAGTATGATAAAACTGACAGCTTTTTTGTGATATATATTTTTTGAGAAACTTTTCACCAAAAATCACTTTTACTGCAAGAAATCGAAGATTTTGATCGGAATATATATTAGAAACACACAGGGATGTGAAAGAGATAGTAACCAGAAACAATTATATTTCGAAACTAAAACGGCATAATGAAAAAGCCTTGGAGTTTGTGGTTCAGGAGTATGGCGGGCAGGTGAAAGCCGCTGTGTGCAAGAACCTTTCGGGGATGCCTGAGGAAATTGAAGAGTGCATGGATGATGTGTTTATGGATGTGTGGAACAATATAGACAGATTTGACGAGAGTAAAGGTTCTTTCAGAAACTGGATAACGGCAATTGCAAGATTCAGATCCATAGATTATCTGAGGAGATATAGCAGAAGATGCTCGGAGGAGGACATCACAGACTATGAGAACAAGCTTGCAAATGATAATCTGATCGACATACTCAATGAGGAGATATCGGACGGTATGGAAAAGTTGCTTTCTGGTCTGTCGGATGAAGACAGGGACATCATTCTGAGATACTACTGGGATGACCAGGCTGTGGATAAGATAGCGAAAGATTATGGGGTATCTTCATCATCTATTTACAGCAGAATGTCCAGAGCAAGAAGTCGATTGAAAAAAGTGTAAAGGCGGTGAATTATCATAAAAAACATGAAAGACAGAAATGCATTTGATGTTATGAACAATGTGAATGTGAACGTAGAAACCATGGACATGTCGGACGAAGAGAAAGATGCCTGTGTGAAGAGGCTCAGACGAAAGATAAAGACAGGTGGAAGCGGACGAAGCCACGGATGGAAGACTGCAGCGGCAGCAGTGGCAGCTGTTCTGATCTTGTCGGGCGGTGGATTGACATATGCGGCGGAAACAGGTTCGCTGGCGTGGTTCTTTGACAGTCTGAGCAGGGAGACAGGAAGTGTTATTCCGTCAAAATATGTGAACAAGAGCTACATAAATAACGAGTATAAGGGCAGTGTAAAGGTGATAACTGATTCTGATGCCAAAGTAAGCTTTGATCTTAAGAAGGCTGCAGTGGATGGCGATCAGGTCGATATTGCGATGGTCGTCACATATGATGACTTTGACACTGAAAAATATGAAAGCTTTGATGCACAGATGCAGATAATAGAAGATGGCGTGAACATTGTCAGTGAATATGCGGGCAGCACAGCATTTGGAGATGGAATCTCGCTCACGGATAAGCAGACAATGTCTGATATTTTATATAAGTTAAAAAAGAAAAATGCATATAAGGTTGGTGATACCATCACCATGAAGTGTGACAGCATTGTCCTGTTCAACAAAACCACACAGAACGACAGCAGTGTTGGCTATGAAGCGGATGAGGTGACCGGTCCATGGACTTTGCAGTTTAAGATCCAGGATGATATGCAGGGCCATAGTGTAGATGTATCCGGCATAGGCGACATTGATAAATGTACGATAAATACAAAATGTATAACTATCGACATTGCAGAAGATTCAGATGTTGATAGCGAGTTGTTGGAGAATATAGTCCTTGAGATGACGGACGATAAAAAACTTAAAGATGTAATATATGGAAATGGCAAGACTGGTGATGGTGATGGAATACAGAGAATGGAACTGGATTTCACAAAACCTATAGACATTACACAGGTGAAAGCCGTGTGGATAAATGGAGAGAGATGTAAGGTGAATTAAAAAAGACCCGGGTACTACAACAGAGATTTTCTCTGGGTAATCCCCGGGCTTTGATGTTTTATTAGTATTTATGAGTCTTTGATCCTGAACTTGCCGTTACTCTTAATGCTTGGAGAGGAAGTATCTGCTTCGGAGTATCCCTCATTGCGTGATTCAATGTGAACCGGTTTGATAGGAACCAGCATATCCTTCTCTTTCGGAAGAGAGAAGATAAACTCGCTTCCCTTGCCTTCCTCGGATGTTAAGGTGATCTGCTCACCGTGGGCTTTGATGATCTCTTTGGTTATGGCCAGTCCAAGTCCGGTTCCGGTTTTGTCCTTGCCTCGGCTTGGGTCTGTCTTATAGAACCTTTCGAATACCTTCTTCTGGGCATCCTTTGGAATTCCAACTCCCTCGTCCTTGACACTTATAAATATCTTGTTGTCTTTCTCGGTCACCTGCACTCTGATCTGTCGTCCCGCAGGTGTGAACTTTATAGCGTTGTCAACAAGATTATATATAACCTGCTGTATCTTGGTTCTGTCTGCGTACACAATGGTGTTGTCGGTCAAAAATACGCTGTCAAGAAATATTCCTCTGTCCTGACATCTCTTTTCAAATGTATTCACGGTAGGTGTTATTATATCTCTTATATCAAAGTTTGATTTGTCAAGCTGCAGGTCGAACGAGTCGAAGTTGTTCAGCTCTAGAAGTCCTTGTGTCAGCTTGGTAAGTCGCTGCGCTTCATTAAGCACTATTCCTAGATATTTTTCGTGCCGCTCGAGCGGAATGGTTCCATCCAGCATGGCTTCGATGTATCCCTTTATGGACGTCAAAGGAGAACGGAAATCATGGGATATATTGGATATAAATGACTTTCGGTATTCGTTTGAGCGGCTGAGCTCGTCAGCCATCTCCTCCATGTATCTGGCAAGTTCCCCGAATTCGTTGTTGGCTGTCACATTTACACGGGCATTGAAATTTCCCTGCGCATATGACTTTGAGGTCTTGATGATCTCACGTATAGGTTTTAACAGGCTGTTGGACATGAGCATCAATGCTATCATGGCGATCAGCATGAGGCTCAGAAATGGCACAAATGTCGTGGAAAGCATTCGAGTCTGGATATCCTGCTTGAACGTCATAGGTGATGCCAGTATGATAGTTCCAACATAATTATTCCATGAGTAAAGAGGCTGTCCCATGATGAGTGTTTCACTAGGAAAATAGCCGTTAAGTGTATTCTCATAACAGAATGCGGATTTTAGGTCATCACTGTCAACGTAGTTTTTTAGTGAATCTGATTTGCTGCCAGTGGAAGAACTGCCTGATGAATCAGAAGAGCCTGATTTCTCTGACTCGGAAGCTTGAGATTTAAATACTATATTGCTCTTATCATCGGTGAGCCATATTTCCATGTCTAGTGTAGTGGCAGTATGCTGAAGATCACTGTATAAAGTTTTATTGTCTATGGTTCCGTTTTGGTATTCTGTGATGGAGCTGTCGACAAGCAGCGAGATTTCGTTTTTCATGGTGGCTTTGCGCTCCGAAAGTACGGATTTCTGTGCGATTGTTATACTGTATATCATGAGCAACGAAAATATCAGTACGACCAGAATGACAAATCCTACAACGATTTTATCAAATGCAGTTTTCTTCATTATGACGCTCTCCATTCGAACTTGTAGCCAATGCCCCATACGGTGGCAATGCTCCAGTTGTGATTGTTATTTAATTTCTCGCGAAGTCTCTTGATATGTACATCGACGGTCCTGGTATCTCCGACATATTCATACCCCCACAGCTTGTCTAGAAGCTGCTCCCTCGTAAACACCTGATTTGGTCTGCTTGAAAGGAAATAGAGTATCTCCAGTTCCTTTGGCGGCATCTCGAGATTGTGTCCCTCGAAGGTCACGGTGTAATTGGATATATTGACCACCAATCCGTCATACTCAACAAATGTTCCCACGTGGTCTGCACTTGTGACATCATAGGTAGAATTCTGTGTCTGCTTCTGTGTACTCTCGGTCATTGCCGATCTTCTGAGAAGTGCGCCGACCCTGGCGACAAGCTCATTTGAGTCAAATGGCTTAACAATATAATCATCGGCACCGATCTTAAGTCCCAGCACCTTGTCAAATACCTCTCCCTTGGCTGAGAGCATGATGATAGGTGTGTTGGATGTCTTTCTGATCTCAGTGCATACCTGATATCCGTCCATACCCGGAAGCATGACATCCAGGAGAACCAGATCAGGTGAATATTCTTCAAATAACTGCAGAGCTTCCGTGCCGCTTGCGGCTATCTCGGTCTCATAACACTCTTTGTTGAGGTAGAGTGAGATGAGCTCTGCGATGTTCTCATCATCGTCAACGATGAGAATATTATTTTTGCTCATATGTAAACCTCCCGCTAAAATAATTTACAACAATCACTTACAATAACCACTGTTTTAAAGTTCCACTATGGTAACTCCTGCGTCGCCCTCTCCGAATTCGCCAAGCCTGAAGGATTTGACATGTGGCTGTGATTTCAGGAACTGATGTATTCCCTTTCGAAGAGCACCGGTGCCCTTGCCGTGTATGATGGTGACTCTGTGCAGATGCGCCATAAGTGCATCATCAAGGAATCTGTCCACAAGTGATGTGGCCTCATCGACCGTCATTCCAAGCACATTTATCTCAGGCTTGATATTCATCATCCTCGCCATGCTCTTGCCACCTGTGACTGTGGCTTTCTGCGGTTTCTTCTTCTCGTGCTCAACAAGCAGGAGATCTGTCGGTGGAAGAGATGCGCTGATTATACCCATCTGAACCTTGAGTTTGCCCTTGGAGTCCGCCAAAGCGGTGATGGTTCCCTCGGAATCCATGCTGATAACATGTACGGTATCGCCGACCTTGAAGTCAGATGCTTTGTGATCGGACTTCACTGTCTTGCGCTTCTCCTCGTTCATCTTGCCGAGGTCGTTGATCTTCGCACGGAGCTTCTGCCTCTCTGCCTCCATAGCTTTGGCGTCGGCTTTCGCCGGGTTTGTAGTCCATTTGTTGTATTTCCTGATGGCGGCATCGGCTTCAGCCTTCGCCTCCTCTATGATCTCGGATGCCTCCTGGCGCGCCTTTGCCAGTATCTCTGCTTTCTTGTCTGAGAGCTCGGAGTCCTTCATCTGTGCACGTTCCTGAAGCTGCTTTGCGTCTTCCTTGAGTCTTGCAATGTCGGCTTTGTCCTGCTCAATCTCCCTCTTGCTTCTTTCGAGATCCGCGATCAGGGTCTCAAAGTCAACGGTATCGCTGTCGATGTTTGCCTTTGCGCTCTCGATGATGCTCTCATCGATCCCAAGCTTCTTGGCGATGGCGAAAGCATTTGACTTTCCCGGAATACCGATCATCAGTTTATATGTCGGCTGGAGTGTTGCCACGTCAAATTCGCAGCTTGCATTCTCGACCCCCGGTGTGCTCATGGCAAATGTCTTGAGCTCACTGTAGTGTGTGGTCGCCATACATCTGACACCCATGTCGTTCAGATGTGACAGGATGGCGATGGCAAGAGCTGCGCCCTCTATAGGATCAGTACCGCCGCCCAGCTCATCAAAGAGCACCAGACTGCCAGGCGTGACGTGATCCAGTATGTACACGATGTTGCTCATGTGGGATGAGAATGTGGACAGATTCTGCTCTATACTCTGCTCATCTCCGATATCGGCAAACACGTCGTCAAATACATTCAGCCTTGAACCGTCAAGTGCCGGAATGTGGAGTCCGGACTGTCCCATGAGAGAGAAGAGTCCAAGAGTCTTGAGAGATACCGTCTTGCCACCTGTGTTAGGACCGGTCACGATCAAAAGATTGTAGTCCTCACCCAGTTTGATGTCCACAGGAACAACCGTGTGCTTCTCGAGCAGTGGGTGTCTTCCCTGCCTGATATCGACGATTCCGTCTGTGTTGAATATCGGTTCGGTTCCCTTGTAGCTTCTTGCAAATGATGCCCTTGCGAATATAAAGTCCAGTTCAGCCAGAGTGTCAAAGTCATATTTTATGTATTCTATCTCTGCTGCAGTCTGTGCTGACAGAGATTCAAGTATCTTCTCGATCTCGGCAAGCTCCTGATTGTCCAGCTCCTTCAGTTCGTTGTTCAGGTTTACGATGGCCATAGGCTCGATGAACACTGTTGCTCCGGTTGACGACTGGTCGTGTATCATACCAGGAAAATGGTTCTTGTACTCGGCTTTGACCGGGATACAGTATCTGCCATTTCTCATGGTTACCAGGTTGTCCTGGAACATGGTCTGTTTGCTGGTATCGCTGACAAGCTTTGCAAGCTGGTTGTGCAGCTTTTCATTTGTCAGTCGCTTGTTCCTTCGCACGGCCTTGAGCCCTGATGAAGCGTCATCGGCAAATTCATTCTCAGAAATTATGCATCTGTGGATCTCTCTGGACAGATGCTCTAATGGCATGAGCTCCAGAAATCTCGTGCGCAGACTGTCAGGACATGTAGTGCCATCCGGGTTCATGCTAAGACCAAGCATCTTGTTGGAGGCTTTTTCCTCCTCGATCTGCTCCTTGCTGCGTCTTCTCGTATCTGTCATGCTTGTGCCTTCGTTCTCGCCGTATTTCTTGGCGGTGAGTGCGAGATCCAGCATGCTGGCAACGTCAAGCAGCTCAGCAGTGGTAAGGATGCCCTCAACCTCAAGCCGCTTGAGCGAGGCTCCGATATCCTTGAGTCCTGCAAATGACAGATTACCCTGAGTGTTCAGACGCCTTAATGCATCCCTTGTCTCCTGCTGGAGCGTTTCGATCATGGCGAGGTCCTTGCGGGGCTTTATACGCTGGCATTTCCTCTTCGCCATGGGTGATGAGGCAAATGTGGTCAGCATCTCGACTATCTTGTTGTATTCTATAACTCTTAATGTTCGTAGATTCATTTTCAGTGTTTCCTTTTTATTTTGATAAGTGCTGTAAAAGCACAATTAAGTATACATAAAGTCTCTAATTCTACACATACATAATTGATTATACCCCTTATAATTATAGAGCGTCAACACATTGCAGGTGTAGAAAAACATACATTTTTCCCTGATTAGTCAAAGTGAATGGTTGCGGGAGGAAACCAAAGCTGATATTATGAAAAGATAGGTTAAAGGGTGACGAGGCAATATATTACAAACAATATATTTACAAAAAGAAGAGGAGAAAAAGCGGATGAAAGAGTTGTTACAGTTTTTATTGGGAATCGTATTGATGATAGCAGGAGGCGTGATGTTCCTTAAGAATGTCGTCGTGTCTGATTGGGGACTTCTCAGTTCCTTGTTTCGTATAGGCGGTGGGGTGAATGTCAGTGGAATATTTATAATTCTGCTGGTCATCGCATTTATCGCACTTCTGGTTAAGCCGAACATGGGAACAGGTCTTGTGTTTACAGGACTTTGCATTGCATTCTTTGTATGCATCGTAATCTCACTTAATGTTTCACTGAGATATATGTCAGGACTTGAGCTTACACTCATACTTGGCACACTGTGCGTTGGAATAGCATTTGTCATCAAGGGGCTGTTCGGTGTGAGAAAGCTTGACAGGGAAGAATCACGGAAGAATGGGAAGGCTGCTTCAGATAAGCTTCATGAGTATGATAAGATGTGATGTGGGGGAATATAGTAATATAGGCGGTTGTGGAAATGTTCAGTAAATACTGGATTTTCACAACCGCCTATTGTATTCTTATATATGATTAAAATTAAAGCATACAATAATAATTAAACATAGAAAGAGGAAAAGAAAAATGGTATTTATAACAGATTTCAATGAAGGCGACATGATATCAAATGTCTATCTCTGCAAGAACAAGCAGACAGGAACTACAAAATCAGGAAAGACATATTACAACCTGGAGCTTGTGGATAAGACAGGAAGTATAGCCGGAAAGGTCTGGGAGCTGAGCAATGCGATAGGACACTTTGAGTCAAAGAACTTTATCAAGGTGGATGGTCAGGTGACATCATTTAACAATGAGCTTCAGCTCAACATCAAGAAGATCAGGATCGCAGACGAGGGAGAGTACGTTGAGGCTGATTATATGCCATGCACTAAGAAGGATATAGAGCAGATGTACAAGGACCTGATGGCACTCGTGGAGTCACTCGACAAGGATTACTACAAGGTGCTTCTGAAGAAATTCTTCGCCGAAGATCCTGCATTTGTCAAGGAATTCAAGAATCACTCGGCTGCAAAGTCGATACATCACGGATACATAGGAGGCTTACTTGAGCACTCACTGGCAGTTGCCAAGATGTGTGACTACTACACCACATATTATCCGGTGCTCAACAGGGATCTGCTGATCACAGCGGCACTTCTCCACGACATTGGCAAGGTCTACGAGATCTCCAAGTTCCCTGAGAACGACTACACAGACGCAGGTCAGCTTCTGGGACACATTGTCATGGGAACGATGATGATCCGCGATAAGATCAATACCATAGACAATTTCCCTGCAAAGGCGGCAAATGAGCTGGAGCACTGCATACTGGCTCACCACGGAGAGCTTGAGTACGGCTCACCAAAGAAGCCGGCACTCATCGAGGCACTGGCACTGTCCATGGCGGACAACACAGACGCCAAGATTCAGACATTTATCCAGGAGCTGGATGCTGCAAAGGACAACAATGGCTGGCTAGGCTTCAACAGAGCTCTCCAGTCCAACATCCGAAAGACGTCATAGGGACGTTCCTTTTGTCACGAGGAGCGTCCCTGTGTCACAAGGAGTGTCCCTGTGTCACAAGGAGTGTCCCTGTGTCACAAGGAGTGTCCCTGTGTCGCGAGGAGCATCCCCTGTGTCATGAAACTAAGCGTCTACGTGCATGAGAAATGGTATCATACAACGGTTAGATTAATATATAAAGGGACGATCTTCAAGGCATAAGATCGCCCCATAACGGCAATAGGAAGAGAGATAGTATATGTCAGATATTAGGAACAATAGGAGACCTAAGAACAATAGGCGAGTAAATGGTGAGCAGAGAAAAAAAGCTGCGGAGGCAGTGAATAGTGCAAGTTCAGTTGTTAGAACATCCAGAACGGATGCGACAAATACTGGTGAAGTCACACTTGTCAAAAATGAGGATTATCAGGTGCTCATCGAGGACATGGGCAATGACGGAGAGGGCATTGGACACGTTCAGGGCATGACTGTATTTGTCAAGGATGCCGTGGTGGGCGATCTGGCGGAGGTGAAGATCGTCAAGGTGAAGAAGAACATAGCCTACGGAAGATTGATGAAGCTCATCACACCATCGCCATACCGCGTGGAGCCGGTGTGCGACAAGGCGAAACGATGCGGCGGATGCACCATGCAGCAGGTTTCCTATGAGCAGCAGCTCGAATACAAGTGGAACAAGGTGAAGAACTGTCTGCAGAGGATCGGCAAGATGGAGAACGTGGAAGCCATCATGGAAAAGCCAGCCTACGGCATGGATGATCCATTCCACTACAGGAATAAGGCCCAATTCCCTGTCGGTAGGGACAAGAACGGTGATGTGGTCATCGGATTCTACGCAGGAAGAAGCCATGACATCATAGACACAGAGAGCTGTGCCATCGGTGCACATGTGAATGACCAAATAGTTGCTATCGTCAGAAGCTTCATTGAGGACAATCACATATCGACCTACGACGAGGAGACTGGAAGAGGTCTGGTCAGACATATCCTTATCAGAGTTGGATTTACCACCAAGGAGATCATGGTGTGTCTGGTGACAAATGGCAACAAGCTTCCGCACAGTGAGATTTTGATAGATGAACTGGTTAAGATAGACGGCATGACATCCATTTGCCTGAATGTCAACATGGAGAATACGAACCGTATACTCGGTGATAAGTGCATAACCCTCTGGGGACAGTCATACATCACGGACTATATCGGTGACATAAAATATCAGATATCCCCATTGTCCTTCTATCAGGTAAATCCTGTCCAGACAAATGTCCTGTACAACAAGGCTTTGGAGTATGCGGACCTGTCCGGTGACGAGACCGTGTGGGACATGTACTGCGGAATAGGAACCATATCCTTGTTCCTCGCACAGAAGGCAAAGAAGGTATACGGAGTGGAGATCGTTCCACAGGCTATAGATGATGCAAGACACAACGCCGAGATCAACGGGATCACAAATGCCGAGTTCTTTGTCGGCAAGGCAGAGGAAGTCGTTCCCGACATATACAAGAAGGGTGGCGACGGTTCCCACGCGGACGTCGTGGTCGTAGACCCACCACGAAAGGGCTGTGATCAGGTCCTTCTGGATACTCTGGTCCATATGGAGCCGGAACGTATCGTCTACGTGAGCTGCGACCCGGCAACCCTGGCGAGGGATGTGAAGATACTTCAGGAGAAGGGGTATGAGGCGAAGAAGGTGGCGGTTGTGGATCAGTTTTGTCATAGTGGGCATGTGGAGAGTGTATGTCTTTTGACCGAGTGAAAAGTGGATGATTATGTTGATGAATGGTACGAAAGTTGCGGATTTGAACGCTAACTTCTGATAATAAAAATTATTAGGAAGTTAAACGAAGGATAGGGGGGATAGCTATGGTTTCAAATTTTGAATTTTTGAAAAAAGATTTCCCAGTACTTGCAAACTTTGGAGAGCTTGCAGAAAAGTACTGTTATTCGGATTCTAATTCATGCCTTATGAAATTGGGTATGATTGGCGAAACTATTGTAAATCTGATGTTCACATATGATAGAATTGTGTTCCCACAGGACAATACTGCTGTGGCTAGAATAGATACTTTAGTTAGAGAAGGATTATTAACAAGAGATTTGGCTACCATATTGCACGGACTTAGAAAGGTCCGTAATAAGGCTGTACATGAGAACTATTCTTCTGTAACAGACAGTAAGAATTTCTTGCCTATGGCCTATGGTTTGTGTGAGTGGTTTATGCAGACTTATGGGGATTTGGGTTATACCCATAAGGATTTTGTTATGCCGGAAAAAAGTACAATGGTAGTTCCTATTGATAAGATAGCAGAAGAAAGGAAAGAAGCCGAACTTGCAAAACAGGCTGAAGAAAATGCAGCAAATGCTCCAAAAGTTGCGCAGGAAGAACGTAAAAAGCAGGCATACAAGGTTGCTAATCAGAGATATAAGACAGAAGCTGAAACTCGCTATTTAGTTGATGAGCAATTACGAATGGTAGGTTGGGAAGCGGACACAGAAAATATTCGTTATTCTAAGGGGGTAAGACCTACAAAGGGAAGAAAACTTGCTATTGCAGAGTACCCTACCAATTCAACAGTGGGTAATCGTGGCTATGCAGATTATGCGCTGTTTATTGGTGAAAAATTAGTTGGTATTATCGAAGCAAAAGCTATTCATAAGGATATACCTTCGGTTATTGATTATCAGGGGAAAGATTATCCGAAATGTATCCGAGAAGAGGATGAAAAATATGTTATAGGAAAATGGGGAGAATATAAGGTTCCATTTACGTTTGCTACAAATGGTAGACCATATTTGGAGCAATATAAGACAAAATCTGGTATTTGGTTTTTGGATTTGAGAAAGCCGGATAATTCACCGATGGCATTACATGGTTGGATGAGCCCTGATGGAATGGAAGAACTTCTTGCGGCTGACGTTGACAGTGGAAATAAAGAACTGAAAGAAATGCCGTATGATTTGCTTACAGATAAAGACGGGTTAAATTTAAGACCATATCAGTTGAATGCAATCAAGGCGGCAGAGGAAGCGGTAATTAGTGGAAAGCAGACAGCACTGTTGGCGATGGCAACAGGTACAGGTAAAACAAGAACGGTATTGGGTATGATTTATCGTTTCTTAAAAACAGAACGCTTCCGTCGGATCTTGTTCCTTGTTGACCGTACTGCCTTAGGCGAACAGGCGCAGGATGTATTTGAAGAAGTAAAAATGGAAGACCTTTTAACCCTTGATGATATATACAATATTAAGGGCTTAGAGGATAAGACTATTGATAAAGAGACTAGAATTCATATATCAACAGTACAGGGAATGGTTAAGCGTATTATGTATAATAATGGTGAAACTATGCCTGCTGTATCTGATTATGATTTGCTTATTATTGATGAAGCACACAGAGGATATATTCTTGACAAGGAAATGTGTGAGGATGAAGTTCTTTATAGAGACCAGAGAGATTATCAGAGTAAATACAGGTCTGTTATAGAGTATTTTAACGCTGTGAAAATTGCACTTACGGCAACGCCTGCCTTGCAGACAACAGAGATATTTGGGCAACCGGTATTCAAATATACTTACAGAGAAGCGGTTATTGAAGGATATCTGGTTGATCATGATGCACCACATGAATTGAAAACAAAACTGAGTTCAGAGGGTATTCATTATAAGCAGGGTGAAACTGTAACCATATATGACCCGATTACAGGAGAAATTACGAATAGCGAATTATTGGATGATGAACTTGATTTTGATGTAGAAGCATTTAATAAGCAGGTTATTACAGATTCATTTAATAGGGCTGTTTTAGAAGAGATAGCCAAGTATATTGATCCTGAATCTCCACGGGAACAAGGTAAAACTTTAATATATGCAGCAAATGATGATCATGCTGATACAATAGTATCAATTTTAAGAGATATATATAAGCCAACTGGCGTAGATAATGAGGCTATTATCAAAATTACTGGTAGTGTTGCAAATGGAAACAAAAAGAAAATACAGGAAAAGATAAAGCGATTTAAAAATGAGGATTATCCATCAATAGTTGTAACGGTAGACTTGTTGACTACAGGTATTGACGTTCCGTCTATATCTACACTTGTGTTTATGAGACGTGTAAAATCACGAATTCTTTTTGAACAGATGCTGGGAAGAGCGACGCGTTTATGCAATGAGATTCATAAAACACATTTTGAAATATTTGATCCGGTTGGTGTATATGATGCCCTTGAAGATGTAAGCACTATGAAGCCGGTAGTAGCTAATCCTGCTACGACATTTACCCAGTTGTTAGATGGTTTACAGGAGATGGAAGACGAAGCTCATGTACAGAATCAGATTAATCAGGTAATTGCAAAATTACAGCGTAAAAAGAAGAATATTGATTCAAAAACAATGGAACACTTTATTGATATGTCTGGTGGTATGGATCCTACACAGTTTGTTGTGGATTTACAAAATAGAAAACCGGAAGATGCAAAGAAACGTCTGCTTGCATATTATGATTTATTCCAAATGCTTCAAGAGAGCAAGACAAACGGTGGCAGGCCGGTTGTGATTTCAGATAAGGAAGATGAGCTAATTAGTCATACAAGAGGTTATGGTAATCAGGATGCCAGGCCGGAAGATTATTTGGATGCATTCTCAAATTATGTTCAGACGAACATTAATGAAATTGCAGCTTTGAAAATCATATGTACAAGACCGCGGGAACTTACACGAGACAGCTTGAAATCGCTGTCGCTTGCTTTGGATAGAGAAGGCTATACAGTGCAACAATTGAATACTGCTATTTCTCAGCTTACAAATGAGGAGATGGCAGCAGACATTATCAGTTTAATTCGTCGTTATGCAATTGGCTCTGTGCTGATTAGCCACGAAGCAAGAATCAGAAAAGCTGTTGATAGATTGCGCAAGGCACATACCTTTACTATGCAGGAACAAAACTGGATTAAGCGTATGGAAGATTATCTTTTGAATGAATCAGTACTCAATGTACAGGTTTTTGACGAAGATGGCAGATTTAAGTCGCAGGGTGGCTTCGCAAAGATAAATAAAGTATTTGGAAATAAATTAGAAAGCGTTGTTATAGAACTTAATGAGTATCTATACGATGATGGAGGAAGAACCGCATGACAACACAGGAAATTGTATCAAAACTCTGGAATCTCTGTAATGTTTTAAGAGATGATGGAATTACATATCATCAATATGTAACGGAGCTTACATATATATTGTTTTTAAAAATGGCAAAAGAAACCGGAGCAGAATCACAGATTCCCGAAGGTTATCGCTGGGATGATTTAAAATCTAAGAGTGGTGTGGAACTGAAAAAGTTTTATAAAGGGCTATTAAATTATCTGGGTGAGAACTGTACCGGACGCGTGCGTGAGATTTATCAGGGATCAGCAACTAATATTGATGAGCCTAAGAATCTTGAGAAGATTATTACAACGATTGATGGACTTGATTGGTTTTCTGCACGTGAAGAGGGATTGGGAAATCTCTATGAAGGGTTATTAGAGAAAAATGCAAATGAAAAGAAATCCGGAGCCGGTCAGTATTTTACTCCAAGAGTTCTGATTGATGTTATGACCAGATTAGTAAAGCCGCAACCAGGGGAACGTTGTAATGATCCTGCATGTGGTACATTTGGTTTTATGATTTCAGCAAGTCAGTATGTGCGCGAAAAAACAGATGATTTCTTTGAATTAGATGCTGATACAGCAAAATTTGAGAGAGAAGAGGCATTTACCGGAAGTGAGTTGGTTCATGATACTCACAGACTTGCATTGATGAATGCAATGTTGCATGACATCGAAGGCGAGATAAAGCTTGCAGATACTTTATCTAATGCCGGTAAGGATATGAAGGGGTACGATGTGGTACTTACAAATCCGCCATTTGGAACAAAGAAGGGGGGAGAGCGTGCAACCAGAGATGACTTTACTTTCCCTACAAGCAATAAGCAGTTAAATTTCTTACAACATATTTACAGAAGCTTAAATACTGATGGTAAGGCAAGAGCAGCGGTAGTTCTTCCGGATAATGTCCTGTTTGCAGATGGTGATGGAGAGAATATTCGTAAGGACTTGATGGAAAAATGCAATTTACACACAATACTTAGACTTCCTACGGGTATTTTCTATGCTCAGGGTGTTAAAACAAATGTGCTTTTCTTCACAAGAGGAAAGACAGATAAGGATAATACAAAAGAAGTATGGATTTATGACCTTAGGAATGATATGCCTTCTTTTGGTAAGACCAATCCACTGAAAAAAGAGGATTTTGATGACTTCGTAGCTTGTTATGCGGATGGTGATTTATCAGCTCGTAAAGAAACATATAGCGAAGAAAATCCGAATGGCAGATGGAGAAAGTTCACTTATGAAGAAATTCTAGCAAGAGATAAGGCAAGCCTTGATATTACTTGGATGAAGAGGGATACCGGAACAGATGATTACACTCTGGCGGAGTTATTAGAACAGATAAAAGAAAAATCAGCTAACATATCTAAGGCTGTAGCAGAGCTTGAAACACTTATAGGAGAGGTGAAAGAATAATGGATACAAAAGCATTAAGACAAAAAATTCTTGACCTAGCTATTCGTGGTAAATTAGTTCCGCAGGATCCGAATGATGAACCTGCATCTGTATTACTGGAGCGTATTCGTGAGCAGAAAATGCAGATGGTGAAAGAGGGGAAGCTGAAAGCTAAGGATATTACGAACGATACAATTATCTTTGTGGGTGAGGATAATTTACATTATGAGAAGTTCCAGGACGGAACTGTAAAATGTATTGAGGATGAGATACCTTTTGAAGTGCCGGAGGGGTGGGAATGGACGAGATTTTCAGCCATAACTATTAATCGCGATAACGAGCGAAAACCCATATCGTCATCTCAACGAACGGATGTTGCTAAAATCTATGATTATTACGGAGCTTCAGGCAAGATTGATAAAATTGATAAATACATTTTCAGTGAACGACTTTTGCTTATAGGTGAAGATGGAGCAAATCTTGTGACACGCAGCAAACCGATTGCCTTTTTTGCTGAAGGACAATATTGGGTTAACAATCATGCCCATTGCATTGATGCTACTGACAAATTTATTTTGGAATACCTTTGCTTTTATATCAATGCAATTAGTTTGGGAAAATATGTAACCGGTTCTGCTCAGCCTAAAATGACGCAGGATAATATGAATTCTATTCTTATTCCGTTACCCCCATATAGTGAGCAAAAACATATGAGTCAACGCCTTAAAGAAGTGATGTATACGGTTGATAATATTGAAATCGGGAAAGTAGATATTAGTGACCTTGTTTCGAAAGCAAAGTCCAAAATCATAGACCTTGCTATTCGTGGCAAGCTTGTACCACAAGATCCGAATGATGAACCGGCTTCGATTCTGCTTGAGCGTATACGAGCCGAAAAAGAAGAACTGATAAAGCAAGGAAAAATCAAGCGTGACAAGAAGAAATCTGTTATCTTTAAAGGTGATGATAACTCTTATTATCAACAAACTGGCGATTTAATCGAATCGATATCAACTTGGGAATTGGAAGAACTTCCAGATAATTGGGTGCTATGTTGCTTAGGGGAACTTTGCGACTATGGTAATTGTAATAATGTTGATGCTGATTCTATCGCTGGGAATGCATGGATTTTAGACCTTGAAGATATAGAAAAAAACACTGGCAAAGTATTACGAAAAATCAGAAAAAATGAACGTGATTTTACAAGTACTAAGCATTCTTTTTATAAGGGACAAGTGTTATATAGCAAACTGCGTCCTTATTTGAATAAAGTTATTATTGCAGACGAAGATGGATTTTGTACTTCAGAGATTTTACCTTTAGAGTTTGCAAACGTTGTTTTACCACAGTACGCATTATATTATTTAATGTCACCAACATTTTTACGCTATGCAAAACAATGTTCATATGGCGTAAAAATGCCTCGTTTAGGAACTGCAGATGGTAGAAAAGCAATTTTTCCATTGCCCCCAATTAAAGAACAGTATCGAATTGCTAATAGTATTTCTAAATGTTTTACGCAGATAGACAATATTTTATCTGCCTTATTATAGTGAACAGCCGCCCTCATACTGAAGACGGCTCCATTATTACCATGTAACAATCTTATCAATCAAGGACTGTTGCTCTGTGGCAGTCCTTATTAAGTAGATTCTTGTTGTTTCTATACTTTCGTGTCCCATAAGATCTACAAGCAAGGCGATATCATTGTATTTTCCCAAGAAATTCTTAGCATACAAATGTCTAAACGAATGCGGATAGATTACCTTGGACTCAAAACCGTATTTATCAGCATAACTTTTTAATTGTTGTGAAATACCACGTGCAGTAATGCGTTCACCGAAACGATTTAAAAACAGATACTCAGTTGTGCGTTGTTCTTCTAATAACCATTTCTGCGTTTCTTCCCTAAGTTTCTTTGGAATATATAACCGGCGTAACTTGCCACCTTTGCTGTATAAGTCAAAATATCCAAAATTAACATGCTCAATTTTAATATGGATAAGTTCGCTTACCCTTGCTCGGGCAGCTCCTAAGTACCATACAACCAAGTATCACTGCATATTACCATCTTTTTTTAACTGCTTCTTTAGAAATATGTAATCCGCATTACTTACAACATTTACATTAAAAATGTTTTCTGCTAGATTTTAACTGCCTTAATCGTAATTTGTCCTTTCCGATATAATCTAAATACTGTTGATTGCTTGCATTTTAATGTTTACCGTTTTGGGGTTGAAAAAAAACATCTGATACCACCTATTGAGGAGCAAGAACGAATTATAAAACAATTATCTTCATTACTTTCATCACTTTATGGAATAGAACAAAACATTACCATGTAACAATCTTATCAATCAAGGACTGCTGCTCTGTGGCAGTCCTTCTTAAGTAGATTCTTGTTGTTTCTATACTTTCGTGTCCCATAAGATCTGCAAGCAAAGCGATATCATTGTATTTTTCCAAGAAATTCTTAGCATACAAATGTCTAAACGAATGCGGATAGATTACTTTGGAATCTAAACCGTATTTATCAGCATAATTTTTTAATTGTTGAGATATACCACGTGCAGTAATGCGTTCGCCGAAACGATTTAAAAACAGATATCCGGTTGTGCGTTGTTCTTCTAATAACCATTTCTGTGTTTCTTCCCTAAGCTTCTTGGGAATATATAACCGGCGCAACTTGCCACCTTTGCTGTATAAGTCAAAATATCCAAGATTAACATGCTCAATTTTAATGCGGATAAGTTCACTTACTCTTGCTCCGGTAGCCCCTAAGTACCATACAACAAAGTACCACTGCATATTACCATCTTTTTTCAATTGTTTCTTTAGAAATGTGTAATCTGCATTACTTACAACATTTTCTAAAAATGTTTTCTGCTGAATTTTAACAGCGCTTAATCGTAATTTGTCCTTTCCGATATAGTCTAAATACTTGTTGATTGCTTGTATTCTAAGGTTTACCGTTTTGGGTTTAAAAAACTCCATCAAATATCCTTTATATGCGTGAAGATTTTCGGTGCTAAAATCTTTGTAATTGGATATAAAATAGTCTACTGTCCATAAATACACAGAAATTGTATGCTGTGATAAATTTTCCTTCTTTAAATAGTCTTCAAATGATAGTTTCATCCTGTACCTCCAATTGATGTGAATGTTAGCGAAATTCTTTGTCAGTTGGAATTATAATATGGTCAAGAATGCCGTTTTCTCTTATTATGAGAAGATAGGGGATACGATTGAAAATCTTGACTCAATTATACCATTTGAAATTCCTGATAATTGGGAATTTATACGCTTTAAAGAGATATGGAACTTGATTTCTGGAAGAGATTTATTACCATCAGAATATAATAATCAAAAAGTAGGCATTCCTTATATTACAGGAGCAAGCAATTTTAATGATGGAACTATTGAATTAATAAGATGGACACCAAACCCACAGGTGATTACACATTATGGAGATTTACTCATAACGTGCAAAGGTACAATAGGCGAAATGGGATTTAATAATTTTGGTGATGCACATATTGCTCGTCAAATTATGGCCATACGTAACACTTTTAATCTTAATTCAGAATTCCTTTCGTACTGTATCTGTTTTTACATAAATTCTATAAAAGCATCCGCAAAAGGGATAATCCCAGGTATTTCAAGAGAAGATATTTTAAATCTAATTCTTCCGATACCACCATCTGAATATCAAGAGCAAGTAGTGGCATACATAAGAAAAGTAAATGTTTTATTCGATTCACTAGAAAAAAGCCTCAATTGAGGCTTTCTTCTAGTCTAATTAGTTGTTTTAAAACCGCATCCGCCGTTTGCAACATCCGTGTTTGCTCGCTTAATGGCGGAACACAAACTAAAACATTCTCTAGCTGATTTAAATAAAAACCTTTCTGTGCAGTTCCTGTGGCATTGTTAAATATAAACTTCTGAAAGTATGGTGCATCCAAAAAAAGTTTTAGATATTCTGGTACTATGTCAGTTGAAATAACCGTTACACTACGCTGAAAACAAAGATTTTTAGGAAAACCATTATATATACAACTTCGTCCTAAAGTTGCAACTGTTGTTAGTAAAATATCTCCTATCTTTATGTTTGTTCGCTCATTTTCTATTTTATAATCACGTTGGCATAGATATCTAACATTTTCTAAATCCCATAATGTATCAAAGTTAATATTTCTTGAAGAAGCCATAATAAAAGGTGTAATATTATCCATATCTTTAGGTGGATTGTGAGAACCATCAATTATTTTATTACAAATATTTTTTAATCTTATCCACTCCCAGTTATCTGGTATATCAAATGGTATTTCTTCGTCGATACATCTTACTTCATCCCCTATCTTCTCATAATAAGAGTTATCATCACCTTTAAAGATAACAGATTTCTTCTTGTCACGCTTG
>ERZ857785.1206-NODE-1206-length-30037-cov-4.467347_pt1 | contig 30037 bp, 25 predicted proteins | sample MGYA00519763_ERZ857785 | MGnify/ENA primary metagenome ERZ857785 (study PRJEB31778, sample SAMEA3449365) | human gut metagenome | biome: human gut; feature: human-associated habitat; material: faeces | place: United Kingdom | collected 2010/2012 ...
ATCGGAACGGCCGGAAGCCCTGGAACCAAAACATTCTCCCTGACCGGTGCGATTGAAAATACCGGTCTGATTGAAGTGCCGATGGGAAGTACACTGCGGGAAATTATTTATGATATCGGCGGCGGACTTAAGGAAGGATCTCAGTTTAAAGCCGTACAGATCGGCGGACCGTCGGGCGGCTGTCTGACGGAGAAGCATCTGGATGAACCGCTTGATTTTGACTCCGTAAAGAAATTTGATGCAATCGTAGGATCTGGCGGAATGGTTGTCATGGATCAGCACACCTGTATGGTAGAAGTTGCCCGGTTTTTTATGAGTTTTACGCAGAGAGAATCCTGCGGAAAATGTGTTCCGTGCCGGGAAGGTACGAAACGTATGCTGGAGATCCTGGAAAAGATCGTAGAAGGCAGAGGCGAAGAGGAAGATCTCGACCGTCTGGAGGAGCTTGCGGCAATGATCCGCAGCATGGCACTTTGCGGACTCGGAAAGAGTGCACCGCTTCCGGTCATCAGTACTCTTAAATTATTCCGAAACGAATATCTGGAACATATCAACGAGCATAAATGTGCCGCAAAAGTCTGTCAGGCTATGCGTAAATATGTGATCAATCCGGAGTTCTGTAAGGGCTGCAGCAAGTGTGCGAAGAACTGTCCGGTTGGTGCGATCAGCGGAAAAGTAAAACATCCGTTCCATATTGACCCGAATATCTGTATCAAGTGTGGTGCATGTAAAGAAAACTGTGCATTTAATGCCATTTACATAGAAGAGTAGGAGGGCAGATTATGGGATTTATGATAATTGACGGTAGAAAAGTAGAATTTACCGATGAAAAAAATATTCTGACGGTCATAAGAAAAGCAGGCATTGACGTACCGACACTGTGTTACCATTCAGAACTTTCTACTTTTGGTGCGTGCAGACTCTGTACGGTAGAAGACGACAGAGGAAGGACATTTGCGTCCTGTTCCGAAGAGCCGAGAGATGGCATGGTGATCTATACAAACTCAGAAAAAGTAAGAAAATACCGCAAGCTGATCGTAGAGCTTTTGCTGGCTGCACATTGCAGAGACTGTACGACCTGTATCAAGAGCGGCGAGTGTGTACTTCAGGAACTGGCACACCGCCTCGGCGTGAAAAAAGTACGTTTCCAGAATACAAGAGAAGAAAGACCGCTTGACTTTTCTTCTCCTGCGATCGTGCGTGATCCGAATAAATGCATCCTTTGCGGAAACTGCGTGCGTGTCTGTGACGAGATCCAGGGGATCGGTGCGATCGATTTTGCTTACCGCGGAACCGATGCGATGGTCATGCCGGCATTTGACCGGCAGATCGCAGAGACAGACTGTGTAAACTGCGGACAGTGCCGTGTATATTGTCCGACAGGTGCCATTTCCATTAAGACGCATATGGATGAAGTCTGGGAAGCTCTTGCAGATCCGGATGTACGTGTAGTAGCACAGATTGCGCCGGCAGTTCGTGTTGCGGTAGGTGATCATTACAGTCTTCCGAAGGGACGGAGCGTAATGGGCAAAATTGTAAATGCACTCCACAGAATGGGATTTGACGAGATTTATGATACTACTTTCAGCGCCGATCTTACTATTATGGAGGAGTCAGCAGAATTTCTAAAAAGAGTTGAGAAGGGGGAGAAACTTCCACTTCTTACCTCCTGTTGCCCTGCATGGGTGAAATTTATTACAGACCAGTATAAGGATTATATCCCGAATTTGTCTACCTGTAGATCCCCACAGGGAATGATGTCTGCAGTTATTAAAGAATACTTCCGTGATCCGGAGAATGCCAAGGGTAAAAAGACCGTTATGGTATCTATTATGCCATGTACAGCCAAGAAGGCTGAGGCAATCCGTCCGAACAGTTTTACTGATGAGAAACAGGATACGGATATTGTAATTACAACCACAGAGCTGCTGCGCATGATCGATAACTTTGGCCTTGATTTTGCACAGTTAGAGCCTGAAGCATGTGATATGCCATTTGGATTTGGCTCCGGCGGAGGCGTTATTTTTGGTGTTACCGGCGGTGTTACAGAGGCGGTTCTACGCCGCTTAAGCCCGGATCATTCCAAGGAGACCATGCGGGAGATTTCTGAGTGTGGTGTCCGTGGAGATGAAGGAATCAAAGAATTCACAGTTCCATACAAGGGAATGGATATCAATGTATGTGTGGCCAGTGGTCTTGCAAATGCAAGAACCGTTATGGAACGTGTAAAGAACGGCGAAGCAAACTATCACCTGATCGAGGTTATGGCATGCCGCCGTGGATGTATTATGGGTGGCGGTCAGCCGACCAGATCCGGTGACAGGACCAAGGCAGCAAGAGCAAGAGGCCTTTACAATGCGGACAACACCATGATCATCAAGAAATCTGATGAGAACCCGCTGGTTCTGGAGCTTTATGAGGGACTCCTCAAAGGCAAAGAGCATCATCTGCTTCACAATGAGTTCTATATCAAAGACTGATGTAAGAAATATAAAGAGCTGCTGTTCCCGGTGAACAGCAGCATATAAGAAGCCTCCCGGGCATATACTGTGGTATGCGGGAACTGGTCTTTTAACCAAATCAACTGCGGAGCAGTTATTTGGTTATGAGCAAGTAGCGAAGCGGATTGCGAATATCCGCTTGACGATAGTTCCCGGAACTTACAGGACAGTATATGCAGGGAGGCTTTTTTATATGGAAAACTTTCAGGTTTACCGTGATATCCAGGCGCGGACGGGCGGGGATATCTACATAGGGGTTGTGGGCCCGGTCCGTACAGGAAAATCCACATTTATCCGGAGATTTATGGAGCTGGTGGCACTGCCTGCGATCAGTGAAGGAAAAAAAGCAGAACTTCAGGATGAACTGCCCTTAAGCGGTGCCGGGAAAATGATCACGACTGTAGAACCCAAATTTATTCCAAAAGAAGCGGTGGAAGTATCCATAGGGGAAAACCAGAAAATCCGGGTAAAGCTTATCGACTGTGTGGGATTTCTGGTAAAAGATGCGTCCGGAAATGTGGAAGAAGGCAGGGAACGGATGGTCAAAACGCCCTGGCAGGAAAAAGCAATCCCATTTCATGATGCGGCCCGCATCGGAACGGAAAAAGTGATCAGCCAGCATTCCACCATCGGAATTGTAGTCACAACAGACGGAAGCTTCGGGGAAATTCCCAGAGAAAATTTTATTCCGGCAGAAGAACAGACAGTAAAAGAACTGAAAGCCCAGGGAAAACCATTTCTGCTCCTGGTAAACTCCCAGACTCCGTACGGTGAGGAAACCGGAAAAATCGTAAAAAATCTGGAAGAGAAATACGGAGTATCCGTTCTGGCAGTGAACTGTGAACAGCTCAGAAAAGAAGATGTGACCAGAATCCTGGAAAAAATCCTTTATGAATTTCCAGTCAGCGAGATTGAACTGTTTGTTCCGAAATGGGTGGAGATGCTTTCTCCGGAACATGAAGTAAAAGCGGCACTGTTAAATGAAATCCGGGAAAAAATGACCAGACTTACCCATGTGCGGGATGTAAACAGAGAATCGATACGTCTGGAGAGTCCCTATGTAGAAGATACACTGCTTGAGCAGATCAGTCTTTCCGATGGAACCGTCCGTGTCCGGATTGCAGTAAAAGATATTTATTATTATCAGATGCTCAGCGAAATGAGCGGAATTTCCATGGAAAGTGAATATGAACTGATCCAGACCATGAAAGAACTGGCCGGGATGAAGGAGCAGTTTGTAAAAGTTCAGGCAGCCCTGGAGGCGGTAAAAGGTACTGGTTATGGGGTCGTGGTACCGGAGCTTTCCGAGATCACCATTGAGGAACCGGAAGTGATCCGCCAGGGAAATAAATTCGGAGTAAAGATCCGGTCAAAAAGCCCTTCCATTCATATGATACGGGCAGGAATCGAAACGGAGATCGCCCCCATTGTCGGCACAGAGCAGCAGGCAGAAGATCTGATAAAATATATCAAGGAAAGCCCGGACCGGGGAGAAAGCATCTGGGAGACCAACATTTTCGGAAAATCCATCCAGCAGCTGGTAGAAGACGGAATCAAAAACAAACTGGCCATGATCAGTGAAGAAAGCCAGGTAAAACTCCAGGATACCATGCAGAAGATCGTAAACGACAGCAAAGGCGGCCTGGTGTGTATTATCATATAAAATATCCTATTTGCATTTGCTTTACAGTAAAAAGGACGTTCTTCAGCAGACGTCCTTTTTCTGATGCTGTTTTTTCCATTCTGAGATAAACTGAAGCTGTTCCTGGTCGGAAAGTTCCTGGGAAGCGGCATCGTTACCTGCTGCGGCACAGCAGAAAAGGATAAAGATCTGGAGTCCAAAGAATACAAGAATAAACAGAAGCATAAAGAAAACCTCCTTTATTTTTTCAGATGTGTTAAGTATTGGAGGAAATAAGGGATTTTATACATTATATGACAGAAACTGAGAAAAATGCATTTTCGGGAAAATACCAAATATGTATTGAAAATGGTTTTATGTGACAGAATTTTTCATATAAGGCACAAAGGTTGAAGGAGATATTGCAACCCAATATTTGCAATGTTATAATCAATACCGGGTATGAATTATTTTAAAAAGGAGGAAGAGGAAGATGAAAAAAAGAAGAGTCAGCAGATTGTTTCTTACAATTGCAATGCTGATCTGCCTGACACTGGGAGCAGGATCTGTGCAGGCGGCAACAACACAGACAACATCCACAGTGACCAGAGCAACGGTCAAAAATGGCTGGATAAAAGAGAGTGCAGGCTGGTGCTACTATGTAAAAGGCAAAAAAATCGTCAGCCAGTTGAGGAAGATTAACGGTGCAACCTATTATCTTGGTGCAAATGGAGCAAGAAAAACAGGATGGTATACGGTAAGATCCGGAAATAGTTATAAGTCCATGCAGTTTGCTTACGATGGAAAGTATACAGGAAAGTCCAAAGCGGTAAATGCCAATATGATGAAAAAAGCCGATGCCGTAATTGCCAGTCAGAAAATATCCACATGTCTTACAACAGATGCACAAAAAAAAGATGCATTGTATAAGCTTTATACATATGCAAAGAAAAATTACACATACAGACGTGTTATGGAGCAGTTTGGCAGAGGAAAAAGCCTCAGCTACGCACAGAAGACCATGATAAATAAAACAGGAAACTGTTACGGATTTGCATCTTCTTTTGCAGTTCTGGCAAAACGTGCCACAGGATTGCCGGTTCGTGTCTGCTGGGGAACAAGCACGGCATTTGATAAAAACAGATCTCAGGCTCATGGCTGGACAGAGATCAAGATTGGAAATAGATGGTATATTTTTGATACCAACGCAGCAAAGTATTCCACAAGAAAAGATGTAAAATGGTATATGCAGAATTCCTCTTCTGCAACCATGAAAAAAGTCTACAAAAAAACAGCATACGAAGAGATTCTTCTCTGATAAAACAGGAGTAAAATATGAAAAACTGGAAAAAGATTGTGGCAGCAGTGCTCTGCCTCATGTTGATACAGATACCTGTACTCGAACCATTTTTTTCTGCACAGACAGTACAGGCTGCTGCTTCAAAAACAACAGTAAAAAACGGTTTCAAAAGAGAAAATGGTGAATATTATTACTATGTAAATGGACAGAAAGTAAAAAATGCCTGGAAGAATGTGACAGTTACAGACAAAACAACAGGTAAGAAAATAAGCTATCGTCATTATTTTACAGGTACCGGAAAGGCCTACAGAGGAGGAACTTTTTTCGGGGAAAATTACATTACAGTAAAGAAGATTGGTAACAATTATTACGGTTTTAACAAGTATTCTCAGATGGTAAAGGGAATCCGATATTCTGCATATGGGCCATCAAAGGCAGGATTTTATGCATTTACCAATGCGGGAGTGCTGGACAGTAAAAAAACTGCAAGCCTGCGCAGAGCGTTTGTCCGTGAAAAGAGTTCTGCGGCACTTCGAAAACTTTTGGGAAGTCCGAGAAGAACAAAGAAAGTTAGCGGATGCTATGGTGATGGACAGGAATACATGTTGGAGTATACATCTTTCTGGGTCAACACATATAAAGATAAAAAAGGGAAGGAAATCGTTCTGGATGTGATCAGTAAATAAGATTTTTCCAGACGGACAGATACAACTATGGTTTTCAGCTCAATGGTGTTCCTGTGTGTATTTCTTCCGGTCGTTTTTGGTCTGCATCTTCTTTTGCCGGGGATGCGGGCCAAAAACTGCCTGCTTGTTATCGCAAGCCTTCTTTTTTATGCATACGGGGAACCGGTTTATGTAATTTTACTGATTGGTTCTTCAATTGGTAACTATATTTTTGCACGCCTGGTAGGAGAACATCCGAAATTTAAGCGAATTTCGATGGCCCTGGCAGTGATCGTAAATTTAGGTCTTCTTGTCCTGTTTAAATATTCAGGCTTTCTGGTGGAGACCTTTAATTCTGTAACGAATGCAGGAATTCCGGTGCCAGAGATCCGGATGCCTATCGGAATCTCATTTTTTACATTTCAGGCATTGTCGTATGTGATTGATGTTTACAGAGGAAATGCTTCAGTCCAGAAAAACTTTGGAAAAGTGCTGCTTTATATTTCTTTTTTTCCACAGCTGATCGCAGGACCGATCGTAAAATATCATGATGTGGAGTTAGAAATAAATAACCGCAGGCAAAGTCTGGAAGAAACGGGAAAAGGTGTGCGCTGTTTTATTGCCGGCTTAAGTAAAAAAGTTCTGATCGCCAATACCATGGGACTGGTAGCGGACAATCTCTTTGGAGCAGCGGCTTCGCAGATCACTGCGCCTGGCGCCTGGCTTGGCGCACTTTCCTATATGCTGCAGATCTATTTTGATTTCAGCGGATACAGTGATATGGCGCTTGGACTTGGAATGATGTTTGGGTTCCATTTCCGAGAGAATTTTAACTATCCATATGTTTCCGGAAGTATTAAAGAGTTCTGGAGAAGATGGCATATGTCACTTTCCGGATGGTTTAAAGAATATCTGTACATTCCTCTTGGAGGAAACCGTAAAGGAAAATTCCGCACAGTGATCAATAAGATGATCGTATTTTTGTGTACAGGAATCTGGCATGGAGCTTCGTTTAACTTCTTGTTCTGGGGAGCATATCATGGATTTTTTCTGATGCTGGAAGAATATGTTCCGTTCATTGGGAAAAAAGGCGGAAAGGTCAAAAGCGTTTTTCAACATATCTATGCATTGCTAACGGTCTGTATCGGATTTGTGTTTTTCCGTGCAGATACCATGAAACAGGGATGTTTCTGGATACGTGAAATGTTTACGGATTTCAGCTGGAAAACTTCCGCTATGAGTCTTACTCTTCAGCAGCTGACGCCAGTATATTTTATAACGCTGGCAGCGGCACTTGTTGCGGCAGTTCCGGTAAATCAGGTATTGAAAAAGTATAAATGGTATAATGGATTCACCTACGTGCTCAGTCTTGCAGGCTTTTGCCTTTGTATCCTGAGTCTTGCCGGAGGAACTTATAATCCGTTTATTTATTTTCGATTCTAGGAGGAGGCAGAAAACATGAAAAAACTGCAGATTATTTATATTACTGCTTTTTTCGCCGCTTGTCTTGTGTCGTCTCTGGGAATGGCAGTGACAAAGCAGGAAACATCTTCAGAAAACCGCAGGCTGGCAGAGTTTCCGAAGATAAAAACAGAAGAAGGAATCAACACACAGTGGCTGCCGGAAGCGGGTGAATATTTTCAGGAGCATTTTGCGTTTCGAAATGAGCTCGTAACGGCGAATGCACTTCTGAACGGAAAGCTCTTCGGAGTGTCCACAGCCGATGGTGTGATCCAGGGTACGGATGGATGGCTTTATTATAAAGACTCCCTGCAGGATTATCTGGGAGAGGAGCTTCTTTCAGAAAGAAGTCTTTTTAATATTGCACATACGTTGTCTATGATGCAGGAAGCTCTGGAGAAAAAAGGTGTGCAGTTTCTTTTTACTGTAGCACCGAACAAAAATTCTCTGTATGGAGAAAATATGCCTTATTATGACAGCCTGAAAGCATCGCAGGAAAAAAATCTCATAAATCTTCAGGAGTATCTGAAAAAAGAAAATGTTGCCTATGCAGATCTTTATGGAATGCTTTCAGAGCAACAGGAGATCCTTTATCATAAAAGAGATTCTCACTGGAATAATAAAGGTGCGTCCATGGCAGCGGAAACTTTGCTTTCATCTCTGAAAAAGGAGCATATTTCCTATCAGGATGAGCCTTATACCGTTAAGACGGATTTCACAGGTGATCTGGATGAAATGCTTTATCCACTTGCAGTAACTCCGGAAGAAGAGATCTATTATGACAAACAGACAACATTTGCCTATGTGGGTGAAGTTGGAAGTAACTTTGATCCCAGGATCACAACAGTAAATCCGGTAAAATCAGGAAGTCTTGTCATGTTCCGTGATTCTTTTGGAAACGCACTGCTTCCTTTTATGGCAGATGCATACGCAAATGCGTATTTTTCCAGAGGTGTTCCTTATCAGATGAGTGAAGTGGATCAGAAAAATGCGGATACGGTCATTGTGGAACGGGCAGAGAGATTCCTTCCGGAAATGGCACAGTCTCCACCGGTCATGGAAAGTCCAAAACGGCAGGTAACCGTTTCTGAAGAGGAATCTGCATCGGATGGAGTTTATGCCGTGGAAAGTGAGATGCAGGGAACATTCCGGAAGATTACCGGTCGTATCGAAAAGAAATATCTGGATACAGAAAGCAGAATTTATGTGAGAGTGAATCAGGATAAGATTTATGAAGCTTTTCCAATGGATATTTCAACAGAAGACGGGAAAGAAAACAACAATGGATTCTGTTTGTACCTGGATGGCACGCTTCTTGGGACAGACGGGAATCAAATTGAAATTCTTACAGGAAAGGATGATTCAGCTCATGTGATCGGTGAGCTGACGTTATAAAGGAGGAAACATAAATGAAAAGAAAAGCAGTACAGATAGTCTTAAGCTTAACATTAACAGCCGCAATGTGCTTTGGTGCACCTGTAATGGCATTTGCCGGTGAAACAACAGCCAAGGAAGAAAGTACGGATAAGACAGAAGCGAAGGATTCCACAGAAGAAAAAGAAGAAGCAAAAGATTTTCAGATCGGGGATCTTACGGTAAAGAACCAGAGCGGGCTTGTTGTAAAATCAGCAGAACTTCAGGAAGCAAAAGAAGATGACAGCAAAGAGAAAGATTCCAGTGACTCCACAGCTGAAAAAGACAGTACCGAAGAAAGCGGACAGGATCTTGTGATCACACTGAAAGATGGAACAGAACGTACATTCAAAAATGTAACACCAGATAAATGGACAGATCCTGTGTTTTATAATGAGTACGAGATCCTTTATATCAGTTATACAGATGAAAAAGGAAAAACACAGGAAGCTGCAGAGGATGCAGAAGAAAGAAAACTGGAAGAAGCTGTGACGGTTTATGCGAAATCGAATGTAAACATCCGTGAGAAAGCAGATGCAAAATCAAAGTCTCTGAAAGTGACTTCTCTTGGAACTGAATTTAAAGTAACAGCAGTATGCCCGGGTTGGCTGAAGGTTGAAGGGGACGGTGTAAAAGGATATGCATCCCATACATACTTTACAGCTAATAAAGAGGAAATCGACAAAATGCTGGCAGAGCAGAAAGCTGCGGAAGAAAAGAAAGCGGCAGACGCGCAGGCAGCAGCAGATGCGCAGGCAGCAGCAGATGCACAGGCAGCAGCAGACGCACAGGCAGCAGCAGATGCGCAGGCAGCGGCAGACGCGCAGGCAGCGGCAGACGCACAGGCAGCAGCAGATGCGCAGGCAGCGGCAGATGCAGCATCAGAACCCACAGAAGTAGGACGTCAGGCCTATGATGACTGTGATGGAAGCGGACATGGCTATTATGAGATTACCTATTCTGATGGAAGCGTAAGATACGAAGAGTATTAATCATAAGGGGATATGTATGAAAAGATTAAAAGTATTTTTTATGGCAGTTGTTATGATCCTTGCAGTACAGATTGTTTCAGTTTCCGTAACCTGTGATGCACAGGCTGCAACAACTACAACTACAGCCAAAAAGAAAACAGGACTTTATAAAGAGGCCGGAAGATATTACTACTATGTAAACGGAAAAAAGATAAAAACACAGTGGAAAACCATAAATGGAAAGCGTTATTATTTTGGATCAAAATATCATGCGGTGACTTATCACAATAAAATTGGCGGAAAACTTTATGTGTTTGATACGGCGGGAAGACTTCTGACAGGAAGTGGATCACGGATCGTCAGTGTGGGGCAATATTCTTATTACGTAAATAAATATGGAAACCCGTCAAGAGGCTGGCTTTGTCTTCCGGACAAAAATCTGTATTATGCGGATTCCTGGGGACGTTTCTATAAAAACCGTACATTGGAGGGAATTTCCTTTAACAGCAAAGGACAGGCAGTAAAAAATGATATGCGTAGTCTGAAACTGGAATGTATGGGTGTAGTTAAAAATATTACAAACAGTAAAATGTCACAGAGTCAGAAACTGAGAGCATGCTGGAATTATGTAGTAAGCAGAACTTACTATTCCTCTGCATATTATCCGAATTTAAACCAGAATAACTGGTGGAGGGCAACTGCAAGGAGAACACTGGCAACTGGAAGAGGTAACTGTTATGGATATGCCTGTGCGTTTGCTGCTCTGGCCAGAGAAATAGGATATGATCCATATGTGATATGCGGACGTGTCCCGGGTTCTAGAGATGGTGCAGGTGATGGTTATACCAGACACAGCTGGGTGATCATCAACGGACTTCATTATGATCCGGAAGGTCAGGCAAAGGGCTGGCATACTGGCGTTTATGGAAGCTATGGCTATGGAATGGATAATCAGATCCAGAAGAAAGTAAACTTCCGTACAGGTAGTGGGAATTAAATAATTAATAAAAAAGATCCTGGGATTTATCCCGGGATCTTTTTACGGAAAAGGTTCCGGGATAGCTGTTTTCTGAATAAATTAAAGAGAAATCATCTGTCCGGCAGGAGATTTTTTGTTTATGTATAAAAGAAAATATACCGGAAAAGGAATAGGTGTAGCCGTACTGGATACAGGAATTTTTCCGCATATAGATTTTGGCAGGCGTATTTTGGCATTCTGTGATTTTACAGAAGGAAAATCAGGTCCCTATGATGATAACGGACATGGAACCCATGTCAGCGGCATTCTGGGCGGAGACGGCACGGCATCCCAGGGCAGATATAAGGGGGCTGCTCCCGGATGTGGCATTGTTGCGCTTAAAGTGCTGGATCGTTTCGGGAATGGTAGCCGTGAAGATGTACTTCAGGCTTTTCAGTGGATTGAAGATTTTGGAAAAATTTATAATATCCGCATTGTAAATATTTCGGTAGGAACAACTTCGCGCAGTATGAATGAACAGACGGATCTTCTTGCAGGCGTGGAACAGCTGTGGGATAAAGGTTTTACGGTAGTGGCAGCTGCCGGGAACCAAGGGCCTGGGGATGGCACAGTGACAGCACCGGGAAGCAGCCGGAAGATTATTACCGTAGGATCCAGTGATATGCTGCAGGGAAATAAGGCAGTTTCCGGAAGAGGACCTACGTTTGAGTGTGTGTGCAAGCCTGATCTGGTTGCACCGGGGAATCGTGTAACTTCCTGTGCGCCGGGGATTCCCTACACGTACCGGATCAAGAGTGGAACTTCCATGTCAACGCCGCTGGTATCCGGAGGAATTGCCTGTCTTCTGGAAAAAGAGCCGCAGCTTTCCAACGTGGAAATAAAGATGTTGTTAAGAGAAAGCACGGATGATATGGGACTTCCCAGAAATCAGCAGGGGTGGGGAAAATTTAACTGTGAAAAATTAATAAAAAACTAAATTATTATACAATTCTTATAAACATAGTGTGGTAAAGCATAAAAGCGTTGACGGAAATGAAAAATATGAGTACAATGTACAGTAAAAGTGCCAAAGAAAGATTCTAAAGGAAAGAGCACCTGGAATCCGGACAGGAGAATAAACCTCAAAAGGAGAAAATAATATGGAAAAAATCAAAATGCAGACACCTTTAGTTGAGATGGATGGAGACGAGATGACACGTATTCTGTGGCAGATCATCAAAGACGAACTTCTCACACCATATCTGGAACTGAATACAGAGTATTATGATCTTGGCCTTGAACACAGAAACGAGACAGATGATCAGGTGACGATTGATGCGGCAGAAGCAACCAAGAAATACGGAGTTGCAGTAAAATGTGCTACCATCACACCGAATGCAGCCAGAATGGAAGAGTATGATCTGAAAAAAATGTACAAGAGTCCTAATGGAACGATCCGTGCTATTCTTGATGGAACCGTATTCCGCGCTCCGATTGTAGTAAAAGGAATTGAGCCATGTGTAAAGAACTGGGTGAAACCGATCACACTTGCACGTCATGCATATGGTGACATCTATAAAAATACAGAATTTTATATTGACAAACCGGGAGATGCATATCTCGTATTTGAGGGCGAGGACGGAGAAGAGCGTAAAGAACTGATCCAGCATTTTGACGGAGCAGGTGTTCTCCGCGGCATGCACAACCTGGATGATTCCGTAAAGAGCTTTGCAAGAAGCTGCTTTAATTATGCACTGGATACCAAACAGGATGTATGGTTCGGAAGCAAGGATACCATTTCCAAGACATACGATGGAAGATTTAAAGAGATTTTCCAGCAGATCTTTGAGGCAGAGTTTAAAGATAAATTTGAAGAAGCCGGCCTGACTTACTTCTACAGTCTGATCGATGATATCGTAGCCCGTGTTATGAAGGCAGAAGGTGGATTTATCTGGGCCTGCAAGAACTATGATGGAGATGTTATGAGTGATATGGTTTCTTCCGCATTCGGTTCTCTTGCAATGATGACTTCCGTGCTGGTATCTCCGAAAGGATATTTTGAGTATGAGGCTGCTCACGGAACAGTTCAGAGACATTATTACCGTCATCTTGAGGGAAAAGAAACCTCCACAAACTCTGTGGCAACAATCTTTGCATGGACAGGAGCACTCCGCAAGAGAGGAGAGCTGGACGGAAATGAAGCACTTGCTGATTTTGCGGGAAAACTGGAAAAAGCAACACTGGATACCATCGAGAGCGGAAAGATGACAAAAGACCTTGCGCTGATCACTTCCCTGAAAGATGTACAGGTACTGAACAGTAAAGAATTTATCCTTGCTGTGAAGGCAAGACTGGATGAACTGATGGCATAAAACGGTCAGGAAGATCAACATTTTATAAAATATAACATAAAAACTGCACCGGAAGATCCTAAAATGGATCACGGTGCAGTTTTTTTATCATAAATATGCAGAAGAACTGTTCTCTCCGGATCAGATCGAAGCGTTCATGGCCTGCTGTACATGATCTATGAGAATCCGGCGGATTTCCGGATATTCGCCAAGACCCTTCAGTACGGGAGTTACCTTATATCCTTCCGAGGAGAGACGGTTCATCCAGGAGTCCGGATCTTCACCTGCCAGATCGTTCTGAGCATGGTCGCCTGCCACGATCATAAAAGGAGCAAGGACAATCTTTTTTGGCTGAAAGCTGTCCGCAGCCCGGAGAAGAGAATCCAGGGCAGGATAAGCCTCAACAGTTCCGAGAAAGATATTTTTATGGCCCATATCTTTAAAACGATAATCCAGGGCAGCATAAACAGAATTTGCATAATGCTCGGTTCCGTGTCCCATGAGAACAAGGGCTGTTTCCTGGTCCATATCCTGAAACTCACCAGCAACAGCCTGGACAACAGCCTGGTTATCTTCTTCTGTGGTAAGAAGGGGATTTCCGAAAACAATACTTGAAAAACGGTCACGGAAAGAAAGGGCGTCTGCTTTCATCTGGTCGTTTTCAATTCCGTTGATCACATGAGTAGGCTGTACGATCACATCAGTAATTCCATCGAGAAGCATCTGTTCCATGGCTTCTTTTACGGTGTGTATGATGATTCCGTCACGTTTTTTTAATTTGGCAATAATCATCTTGCTTGTCCAGGCACGATAGGCCGGACAGGCAGGAAACGCATCGGCGATATCACGTTCGATGGCGTCGATGGTCCGTTTACGGGTGTTCTCATAGCTTGTACCAAAACTGACTATGAGGATTGCTTTTTTTGAAGCTGCATTCATACAGGGATTTCCTCCATCCTGAAATATATTTTCCGCATTTTCTACCTGAAGTTATTATAAAAGGAGGGTACAGGATTGTCAATCGTAGTTGACTTTCCGGGCGGAAATGTTTATCATTATAAAAGACTGCGGACATATGAGAAATGTACGGGAATACAGTTATATAATTGCGAATATTCGCTTGACATATCGTTGGTGGATGAAACCACCTGGAAACAAAGGAGAACGAAAGACATGAGTATATTCATGCTTGGAATTGACCATAATATGGCACCTGTGGATATCAGAGCTCTTTTTGCCTTCACCAGGAAGAATACCGGTGAGGCACTGCTTAAGCTGAAAAAAGAGCCGGGGATCTGTGGGTGTATTATTCTGTCAACCTGCAACCGGCTGGAACTCTGGGTAAGCACGGAAGAAAATGAAAAACCGGAACTCTATCAGTGGCTTTGCAGGCTGAAGGGAATTGAAGGGGAAGAATACCGAAAATACTTTATCAGCCGAGAAAATGAGGAGGCTGTAGAGCATCTTTTTTATCTCACAAGCGGACTGAAATCTCAGATTCTGGGAGAGGACCAGATCCTTACCCAGGTAAAAGACGCGTTGAGTTTTGCAAGGGAAGAGTTTACTACAGACAGCGTTCTGGAGGTGCTGTTCCGGATGGCTGTAACTGCAGGAAAGAAGATCAAGACAGAGGTTCCTTTTTCCCACGGAAATCCTTCTGTGATCCATCAGGCAATCCGCTTTCTTGAGGAGGGCGGATACCATGTAAGAAATAAAGTCTGTATGGTAATCGGAAACGGTGAAATGGGAAAAATGGCAGCACAGACACTCAGGGAGGCCGGTGCGGATGTGACGGTTACAATCCGTCAGTACAGAAGCGGAGTGGTAAACATTCCGGTTGGATGCAGCAGAATCAACTATGGGGAAAGAATGGACTATCTGCCGGAATGTGATCTGGTTGTCAGTGCGACGGCAAGTCCCAACTATACACTGACGGAAGAACTGTTTGAGGATGTACGGGTGGAACGGCCAATGATTCTTATTGATCTGGCAGTCCCGAGAGATATTGATCCGGAGATCCGAAAGAAAGAAAATATCACACTTTATGATATGGACAGCTTCCGTACCAGCGAAACACCAAAGGAACTTGCAGATAACCTGGAAGCAGCAGGAAAAATTGTAAAAGAACAGATGGAAGAATTCTTCCAGTGGCTGGATGGCCGTGATATTATTCCCCGTATTCAGGAAATCAAGGCTGATGCTGTGGAAGATCTGAACTTAAGAATCGAAAAAATATTCCGGAAAACTCCTATGGAAGATTCAGACAGGGAGAAGCTGAAAAAAGCAGTGGATACTGCAGCCGGGAAGGTTGTGAATAAACTGATCTTCGGACTTCGTGACAGTCTGAACCAGGATGTTTTTCTGGAATGTGTGGAAGGACTGGAGAAACTTTATGAAGAATAAACCATATTTCCCCATGTTTATTGATCTGTCAGACAAGAATATTGTTGTGGCAGGCGGTGGCAATATTGCCACCAGAAGAGGAAAAAAACTTCTGAAATTTACAAGAAATATCACAGTCGTGGCGACAAAAGTCACACAGGAACTTATGGATCTTGGAAAAGCCGGGACAGTAACTTTACATATCCGTCCTGTAAAGCGTTCTGATTTTGCCAGTGCCTATATGGTAATTGCGGCCACCAATGACTGGAAATTGAATGATGAGATCCACCGTGTCTGCAGGGAGGAGGGCATTTATGTAAATGTAGCCTCCGACCGTGAATCCTGTGATTTTTATTTCCCGGGTATCTATATGAGAGATGAAATGGTAGTAGGAGTTACAGCCAGCGGTCTTGACCACAAAAAGGCAAAGCGTGTCAGGGAAGAAATTCAGAAAGCGCTGGAAAAGGTACTGAAGGAGCAGGATGATGAAGACGAAGAAAAGTAAGATTATAATTGGCAGCAGGGAGAGTAAACTTGCGGTACTCCAGAGTGAAATGGTCCGTGATTATATAAAAGAAAAAAATCCGGAAATGGAAGTGGAAATCCTTACCATGAAAACCACCGGAGATATCATTCTGGACCGCACCCTGGACAAGGTTGGCGGAAAGGGACTTTTTGTAAAGGAACTGGATAAAGCACTGATGGATGGAAGAAGTATCCTTTCTGTGCACAGCCTGAAAGATATGCCTATGGAAGTTCCGGAAGAACTGCCCCTTCTGGCCTTTTCCAGAAGAGAAGATCCAAGAGATGTACTGGTACTTCCGGAGGGAGTTTCCGAGCTGGATAAAAGTAAGCCTCTCGGATGTTCCAGCCTGAGACGTACACTTCAGCTTAAGAAGCTGTATCCGGATATGGAGGTCAAAAGCATCCGTGGAAATCTTCAGACAAGACTCCGGAAACTGGATGAAGGGCAGTACAGTGCACTGATCCTGGCTGCAGCCGGGCTTAAGAGACTTGGACTGGAATCCAGGATCAACCGGTATTTTACAGCCGATGAGATCATTCCGGCAGCAGGCCAGGGAATCCTTGCGGTACAGGGACGAAAAGGTGAGGATTACAGTTTCCTGAACGGTTACTGTGATGAAGAGGCCTGGGCCGCAGGAAGAGCAGAGCGTGCCTTTGTAAAACTTCTGGATGGAGGATGTTCTTCTCCGGTAGCTGCCCATGCAGAAATTTCCGGAGATGAGCTTTATCTCAGAGGACTTTATTATAATGAAAAAGACGGTTCCTATGTTACGGGAACATTGCGTGGCGACAAGGCCAATGCGGAAAGCCTGGGCAGGGAACTTGCGGAAACTCTTCGGAAAAAAGGAGAAAACAGATGAAAACAGGAAAAGTATGGCTGGTAGGCGCAGGCCCTGGTGATATCGGCCTTTTTACATTAAAAGGCCTCAAAGTGCTGGAACAGGCAGATGTGGTCGTCTATGACAGTCTGGTAGGTCAGGGAGTTCTGTCAAGAATCCCGGAAAATGCCAGGCTGATCAATGTAGGCAAACGTGCCAGTCACCATATCATGCGTCAGGAAAATATCAATCAGGTACTTCTTGAGGAGGCACAGCGGGGTCTTCGTGTGGTGCGCCTGAAAGGCGGAGATCCATTCCTCTTTGGAAGAGGAGGAGAGGAGCTGGAACTTCTTCGGGAGAATGGGATCCCTTATGAGGTTGTTCCGGGTGTTACTTCCTCCATTGCAGTACCGGCATATAACGGGGTTCCGGTAACACACAGGGATTTCTGCTCTTCAGTCCACATCATTACAGGACATAAGAGGGCCGGAGAAGAATATGATATAGACTTCCGGGCACTTGTTGATACAAAGGGAACGCTTGTATTTCTGATGGGCGTGTCCGCACTTCCGGATATCTGCGAGGGTCTGATAGGTGCAGGAATGGAAAAGGACATGCCTGCGGCGATCCTTCAAAAAGGCACTACAGCAGGACAGAAACGGATCGTGGCTACCGTTTCCACCCTGGAAGAAGAGGTAAAACGCCAGGGAATTGAGACACCGGCGATCATTGTGGTGGGTAAGGTATGTACACTGGCAGAGAAGTTTGGCTGGTATGAAGAACTGCCGCTTTCAGGATGGAAGGTCCTTGTCACAAGACCGAAAGAGCTTGTTTCCAGAACTGCGGACAAGCTTCGTGAAAAAGGTGCGGAGGTTCTGGAGCTTCCGGCGATCCGTACTGTCCCCATGGAAGACCAGAGCTGTCTCTATAAAGCGCTGGATCACCTGGAGGAATATCAGTGGCTTGTATTTACCAGCCCTACAGGGGTGAGGGTATTCTTTGAGGAACTCGTCCGCCATGGAAAAGATATCCGTGCCATGGGAAAGATCCGTCTGGCAGTGATCGGTGAGGGAACCAAAAAGGCTCTGAAAGAAAGGGGCCTTCTGGCAGACTTTGTGCCGTCTGTATATGACGGGGATACCCTTGGAAAGGAACTTTCAGAGACCCTTTCCGGCGGAGAAAAAATTCTCATCCCGCGGGCGGAAAAAGGCAACGAAAAGCTTACTGAATTTCTGGCACAGGCAGGGGCTGAGGTTGAGGATATTCCAACCTATCAGACTCTTTACGAAAAGAGTCAGCTTATTGATGAAAAGAAGGAATTTGAGACAGAACAGATCAGCTGTGCGGTATTTACAAGTGCTTCCACTGTGAAAGGATTTGTGGAGGGAACAAAAGGACTGGATTATTCAAAGGTCAGGGCAGCCTGCATCGGCAGACAGACGAAAGCGGCAGCCGAGAGCTTTGGAATGAAAGCATATATGGCAGAAAAAGCCACCATTGACAGTCTTGTCAAACTGGTGGAGGATATGAAAAGGAGCGAATGATCATGGAACTGACAAAAAGACCAAGAAGATTAAGAGGTAGCGAAAACCTTCGTAAGATGGTACGTGAGACAAGAATGGATAAATCTTCTCTTATGTATCCTATGTTCGTAATGGAAGGAGAAAATAAGGAAGAAGAAATTCCGTCCATGACCGGGCAGTACCGTTACAGCCTGGACCGTCTTCCGTATAAACTGGAGCAGCTTTCCAAAGCAGGTGTTGGCAGTGTAATGTTTTTTGGTATTCCTGACCATAAGGATGAAGTGGGCAGCGGCGCCTATGATCCGGAGGGAATTGTTCAGAGAGCTCTTCGCATTGCAAAAGAGAAATTCCCGGAACTTTATTATGTAACAGACGTATGCATGTGTGAGTACACTTCCCATGGACACTGCGGCGTTCTCTGCGGCCATGATGTGGACAATGACAAAACACTGGATCTTCTTGCAAAAACAGCACTTTCCCACGTAGAGGCAGGAGCGGATATGGTAGCACCTTCCGATATGATGGATGGCCGTGTTGCAGCAATCAGGGAGTGCCTGGATAAAGCCGGACATTATACAACTCCGATTATGTCCTATGCGGTAAAATATGCTTCCGCATTTTATGGCCCGTTCCGTGAAGCGGCTGATTCTGCTCCGTCTTTTGGTGACAGAAAGAGTTACCAGATGGATCCGCACAACAGCAGAGAAGGCCTGAAAGAAGCCCTTACAGATGTTGAGGAAGGCGCAGACATCATCATGGTAAAACCGGCTCTTGCATATCAGGATATGATCTGGCAGGTAAAGGAAGCCACCAATGTACCAGTTGCGGCATACAGTGTCAGTGGTGAATATGCCATGGTAAAAGCTGCAGCCGCAAATGGCTGGATTGATGAGGAAAGAATCGTAGGCGAGATGGCTACCGGAGCATTCCGTTCCGGCGCACAGATCTATCTTACCTACTATGCAGAACTTCTGGCAAGACTTATGGATGAAGGGAGAATCGGCTGATGACAAAATCAGAACAGTTATTTGAGCGTGCGGTAAAAAGAATTCCGGGAGGTGTAAACAGCCCGGTAAGATCTTACGGAGCCATCGGTGAGGCACCTCGTTTTATTGAAAAAGCTGATAAATGTTACATCTATGATGTGGACGGAAACCGTTATGTGGATTACATTGATTCCTGGGGCCCGATGATCCTGGGGCATAATTTCCCGGAAATCCGTGAGAGCGTGATCAAGGCCTGCGAAAATGGCCTGAGCTTTGGATGCGCTACGGAAATTGAAGTGGAGATTGCAGAATTTATCTGTGAGCATATTCCGCATGTAGATATGATTCGTATGGTAAACTCCGGAACAGAGGCTGTTATGAGTGCCATCCGTGCGGCAAGAGGTTTCACCGGAAAAGACAAGATCATCAAATTTGCAGGCTGCTACCACGGACACAGTGACTGCCTTCTGGTAAGTGCCGGTTCCGGTGTCATGGCAAGCGGTATTCCGGACAGCGCCGGTGTTCCCAAGGGCTGCACACAGGATACCATGACTGCAACCTACAATGATGCGGCCAGCGTGGAAGCGCTTCTCAAACAGGAAGAGGGAAATGTGGCGGCAGTGATCGTGGAAGCAGTAGGAGCAAACATGGGCGTAGTTCCTCCGAAACCAGGTTTCTTAAAGAGGCTTCGCCAGCTTTGTGATGAGCATAACTGTCTGCTGATCTTTGATGAGGTAATCACAGGATTCCGTCTTGCCTTTGGCGGAGCGGCAGAGTATTTTGGTATCCGTCCGGATCTTGTCACCTATGGAAAAATTATCGGTGCGGGAATGCCGGTAGGTGCATATGGCGGACGTAAGGAGATCATGGATCTGATCTCACCGTGCGGTCCTGTATACCAGGCAGGTACCTTAAGTGGAAATCCGGTTGCCATGGCAGCAGGATTCACACAGCTGAAATATCTCTATGAGCATCAGGAGATCTATAAAGAGCTGGCAGTAAAAGGAGAGAAACTTTACGGAGGTCTGAAAAAGATCGTGGAGGAAAAAGGTCTTCCATATCAGGTGAATTATGATTCTTCCCTGGCAAGTATCTTCTTTACAGATCAGGAAGTAAAAGATTATGTTTCCGCAAAAACTTCCAACCTGGATCTTTTTGCAAAATATTTCAAGGGAATGCTGAAACGAGGTATTCATCTTGCACCTTCTCAGTTTGAGGCGATGTTCCTTTCCACAGCGCACACAGATGAAGTGATCGACGAAACTCTGGAAGCAATGAGAGGTGCCCTGGGAGAACTGTAATTTCCGCAAAAAAATGATTTTGCACAGGAATTTACACAAAGATAGTAGGATGGTAACTTGTTCTTCAAAAAACTTTGTGATAAAATAAACACAAAAATACGTAATGAATGTGAAAGCAGGAGGCCAGAGCTTATGGGAAAAAAGAAGTACGTGGCTTACGTGGGAACATATACCCATGGAACCAGTAAGGGAATTCAGGTATACGATGTAGATGTAGAGAACGGAACACTGACAGAGCGCAGTGAGGTAGAGGTCAGCAATGCATCTCATCTGGCAGTTTCCAAAAACGGTAAATATCTGTACTCCATCGAGGATGAAGGTGTGGCTGTATTCGAGAGAGATGAAAATGGAGATCTTTCCCGTATTAACAGCGTAGATATTAACGGAATGCGAGGCTGTTATCTTGCAACAGATGTAGACGGAAGATATCTTTATGTAGCAGGTTATCATGATGGTAAGGTAACGGTTGTACATACACATAAAGACGGACGTCTGGGAAGTGTTATGGACGGTGTTTTCCATAAAGGACTTGGAAGTGTGGCAGAACGTAACTTCCGTCCACATGTAAATTGTGTCCGCCCCACACCGGATAACAAATATCTCTGTGCGGTAGATAATGGCATTGATCAGGTTAAGATCTACAGGATCAACAAGAAGAAAGATAAACTGGAGCTTGTTGACATCCTCCGCTGCCCGAGAGAGAGTGGCCCTCGTATTATCCGTTTCAGTGATGATGGAAGATTTGCATATCTTCTTTTTGAGCTCAGCAATGAGGTTAAGGTATACAGCTATGACGGAAGCGGCAAGAACCCGGAGTTCCAGCTGCTCCAGAGTATTACCACTCTTGGAAAAGAAGACGCCAATGATGCGATTCACAACGCAGCATCAGGCATGTCTCTTTCTGCGGATGGCAAATATCTTTTCTGCACAACTGCAGGTGAGAACACAGTAACCATGTATGCGGTAGACCAGGAAACCGGCCTTCTGACCAAGAAATTTACCCTTCCGATCAGTGGTGATTATCCGAAAGATCTTATGATCTTCCCGGATAACAAACATATTGCCATTGCAAATCATGGAAGTAACAGTATTACTGTTTTTACAGTAGATTACGAAAAAAATATTATTATGATGAATGAGAAGCCAAGAAAGATCGAAACACCGAACAGCATCCATATCTGGCCGGTGCCGGGAGATGTGGATGGCATCTGCAAATAATTCTTTTCGGTAAATGACTGCAACGGCCAGATATCCGGATACAAAAACAGACTCAGGGATAAGCAATAAGATTCCCTGAGTCTGTTTTTTGCTGGAAAAGCATTTGGCATTACGGATGAATCCACGGATCTGCCGGGAATGAGGGCGGTTTTATCTGCGATAGAATTCGTGGATGCGGTCCATGCGTGCGCTCATATTGGCAAAAAGTGCATCGGTGATGGTGAGAGCTGCCATGGCTTCCACAACAACTACGGCACGTGGAACAATAACAGGATCATGGCGTCCTTTGATCTCAAGCTCCAGATTTTCGCCGGAGCTGGTTACGGTGGACTGGGGCTGGCTGATCGATGGTGTTGGTTTGATATGGGCACGGAGGATAATGTCACTGCCGTCACTCATACCGCCCATGATACCGCCTGCATGGTTGGAGGTCTTAGAAATGATGCCGTCTTTCTGGACAAAACCGTCGTTGTCTTCAGAACCGGTAAGACGTGTCACATTAATACCGTCACCGATCTCAACAGCTTTTACAGCACCGATGGACATGATCGCATGAGCAAGAGTGGCATCCAGCTTGTCAAAAACCGTATCACCCAGACCAGCAGGAACATTTTTGATCCGGCATTCGATCACACCGCCTGCACTGTCCTGGTTATTGAGACACTGCTCGAGATAGGCGGATGCTTTTTCTGCCGCATCGGCGTCTGGCATACAGAGGGAATTGTTCCGGATCTCTTCTTCTGAGAAAGACTGGATTTCCACAGGACCGATGGATTTCGCATAGGTGGTAAAAGTAATACCAAGTTCATTTAACAGCTTGATGGCAATGGCACCGGCTGCCACACGGCCGGCGGTTTCCCTTCCGGAAGAACGTCCGCCTCCACGGTAATCGCGGAAACCGTATTTCTGGTCAAAGGTAAAGTCTGCATGACCGGGGCGGTAGGAGTATGCAATATTTCCGTAATCCCGGGAACGCTGGTCGGTATTGCGGATCAGAAGAGAAATCGGTGTGCCGGTAGTTTTTCCTTCAAAAACTCCGGAAAGGATTTCAACCAGATCCCCTTCTTTACGGGCAGTTGTGTAGCGGCTCTGGCCGGGTTTCCTCCGGTCAAGAAAAACCTGGATATCTTCCTCGCAGAGAGAAAGACCTGCGGGGCAGCCGTCGAGAACTGCACCGATAGCCTTGCCATGAGATTCTCCCCAGGTAGTAACTACGAATTTTTTTCCGAATGATGACTGACTCATTTGTATAACTTCCTTTCGTTGGAATTCTGGAATCATTATATAGGAAGCCGGAAAAAATGTAAAGAACGTGGAAAACAGAATGAATTTTTATGTAAAGAGCATGTGAAATCATTTAAAAGCTTTTTTAAAAAGAAAATGTATGAATTGACAAAGCTATTTTGACTATTTATAATAAAAATGAATTTTGCCCTGGCAAAAGAAAAGCAAAAGAAGGGAAGTGGGAATCGTGGTAAGGATTTACAAGACAATAGACGGAGCCATCCACCAGATACAGGAACCGGAGGAAGGCTGCTGGATTGCGCTGACGAATCCGACGGCAACAGAGATTTTTGAATTTTCCGAGAAGTTTGATATAGAGGTTGACGATTTACGATCCCCTTTGGATGAGGAAGAACGGTCACGTATCGAAGTTGAGGATAATTATACACTGATCCTGGTTGACGTTCCTATGATCGAGGAGCGTAATGACAAGGACTGGTATGGAACCATACCGCTTGGTATCATTGTGACAGGGTCTATGATCTTTACCATCTGTCTGGAGGACACACCGGTTCTGACCAGATTTATGGAAGGAAGAGTCCGGAGCTTTTTTACCTATATGAAGACCCGTTTTATTTTCCAGATCCTTTACAGAAATGCAAGTATGTACCTGCGTTATCTGCGTATCATTGACAAGAAAAGTGAGCAGGTGGAAGAAAAACTGCATCTTTCCACAAGAAACGAGGAGCTGATCGAGCTTCTGGAGCTGCAGAAATCCCTGACTTACTTTATCACATCCCTCCGGTCCAACGAGGTTGTGCTGGAGAAGCTTCTGAAGATAGACAGTATCAAGAAATATCCGGAGGATACGGATCTTCTGGAAGATGTCATCACTGAGAACAAACAGGCTATCGAAATGGCCAATGTGTACAGCGGAATCCTGAACGGAACCATGGATGCCTTTGCATCTATTATTTCCAATAATATGAATATTGTTATGAAAGTACTGGCGATCATTACCATTGTCATGAGTATTCCGACCATTGTGTTCAGCGCTTACGGAATGAACGTGGCTGGTTCCGGTATGCCGTTATCACAGAGTCCATGGGGCTTTTTGATCATTATCCTGTTTTCTGTGGCGATCAGTGTTGTGGCAGCGATCATTCTTTCCAAGAAGCGGTTTTTCTGATTTGCTGAAAGGAGAATTTAATGAAGTTTATCGACAAACTGGAACGTAAATTTGGAAGATTCGGGATTCCGAATCTGACCATTTATATTATCGGATGTTATGTACTGGGTTATATTCTGACCGCAGCTGCACCGGGAGTTTTGAGCATGCTGAGCCTGGATATGTCCATGGTCATGAAAGGTCAGATCTGGAGACTCGTAACATGGGTGATCTATCCGCCATCCAGCGTGGGAGGAATGAGTAATCTTCTCATGTTCGTGCTTGCAATTGCTTTTTTCTATTATCCGATCGGTACCTCTCTGGAACGTACCTGGGGAACTTTCCGATATACTTTGTATATTTTTTCGGGACTTTTGTTTACAGTTATTGCAGCGGCGCTTTTGTATGCAGTTACCGGCGGTTATGTGACCGTTGGGGGAATGATGCTTCCTTATGGAAGTATTTTTACCACATATTACATCAGTCTTTCTATTTTTCTTGCCTATGCAGTCACATATCCGGATCTTCAGCTGCTGCTTATGTTTGTGATCCCCATCAAGATGAAATGGATGGCATTTGTATATGGACTGTTTATTGCGTGGGATATCGTATCATATCTTAGAGTTGGACTTTGGGTAGGCGTTGTGCCGATTGTAGCATCACTTTTGAATTTCGTGATCTTTTATTTCAGTACGCGGGATATGAACCGTTACAATCCGAAGGAGATTCACAGGAGACAGCAGTTTAAGAAGGCCATGGCTCCGACCAGAACGGGCTATGGACCAGATGGAATTGCCAAGCATAAATGCGCGATCTGCGGACGTACCGAAAAGGATGATCCAAATCTGGAGTTCCGTTTCTGCTCAAAGTGCAAGGGAAATTATGAATATTGCCAGGATCATTTATTTACGCACAAACACGTACAGTAAAACGTAAAAAAAGAGGGAGGATATTCAATTATGAAAAGAACAAAGATTATCTGTACACTTGGACCTGCCAGCAACAACAGGGAAACTCTGAAAGCTCTTATGGAGAATGGAATGGATATTGCCAGATTCAACTTTTCTCACGGAGACCACGAGGAGCAGAAGGGCCGTGTGGACATGATCAAAGAGCTTCGTGAGGAGCTGGATATGCCGATCGCGATGCTTCTTGATACAAAGGGACCGGAGATCCGTACCAGACTTTTAAAGGACGGACAGAAGGTAAAACTGGAGTCAGGAAACCAGTTTGTACTTGGAATCGGTGATTTTGAAGGTGATGACAAAAAAGTTGCCATCACATATGAGACACTTTATAAAGACGTGAAACCGGGAAACAAGATTCTTATTGATGATGGTCTGATCGAGCTGGAAGTTAAGGCGATCAAAGGAACCGATATCATCTGTGATATCTTAAACGGTGGTGAGCTGGGAGAGAAAAAAGGCGTAAATGTTCCTTACGTAAAAGTAAATCTTCCGGGTATCACAGAGCAGGATAAGAACGATATCCTTTTTGGTATCGAGCAGAAATTTGATTTCATTGCGGCATCTTTCGTCCGTTCCGCAGAGGTGATCCGTGAGATCCGTAAACTTCTGAATGATAACGGTGGAAAGGACATCGGTATTATTGCGAAGATTGAGAATGCAGAAGGTGTTGAGAACATTGATTCCATCATTGAAGCATCGGATGGTATCATGGTTGCCAGAGGAGATCTTGGCGTGGAGATTCCTGCAAGCCAGGTGCCGCACATCCAGAAAGAGATCATCCGTAAATGCAATGAACATTATACACCGGTTATCACAGCAACACAGATGCTGGATTCCATGATCCGTAATCCGCGTCCGACACGTGCGGAGGTAGCGGACGTTGCCAATGCGATCTACGATGGAACCGATGCGATCATGCTTTCCGGTGAGACAGCAGCTGGTAAATATCCGGTTGATGCCCTTCAGATGATGGCAGAGATCGCAGAGATGACAGAGCCGCATCTGGATTATAAGGTATTTATTGAGCACCGCTCCATGGATGGAAGAGAGAAAATCTCCAGCGCAGTTGCACTTGCAACAGTCCGCACTGCGAAGAATCTGAAGGCAAATGCTATCGTGACACCGACCATGAGTGGAAATACAGCCAGACTGATTTCCAATTTCCGCCCGAAGGTTCCGATCTATGCCATTACACCGAACTCAACCATCCAGCACAAACTTCAGCTGATCTGGGGTGTAACACCTCTGAAAGGATATCAGAGAGATACCACGGACCATATCATGTCTCAGGCTATGAATGTTGTCCGCAGCCGTCATCTGATCCATAAAGGAGACCTTGTTGTATTTACAGCAGGAGACCCTGCGACCAACATGACAAACGGTCATGGTGCAGTGACAAATATGATGCACGTGATCGAGGCAGAATAAGACCGGGGGTTCTTAAGGAACAGCGGTCGGAAAACAGGAGATACAGTTATTATGAAAAAAGTACCATTTGTGACACTTGAGAAACTCAACGAGATTACCGAAAAATATCCGACACCTTTCCATCTTTATGATGAAAAAGGTATCCGCGAGAATGCAAAGGCAGTGAAAGAAGCATTTGCATGGAATAAGGGCTTCAAAGAATTCTTTGCTGTGAAGGCAACTCCAAATCCATTTCTGATCCAGATCCTTCAGGAGTATGGCTGTGGCTGTGACTGTTCTTCCATGACAGAGCTGATGATGTCCAAAGCAATCGGATGCAAAGAGGGAGATATCATGTTTTCTTCCAATGATACACCGGAAGAAGAATTCAAATATGCAAATGAAATCGGCGGGATCATCAATCTTGATGATATCACACATATCGAGAGCGTAGAAAGAGCCGTAGGATATATTCCGAAGGTGATCAGCTGTCGTTATAATCCGGGCGGAGTGTTTAAGATCAGCAACGATATTATGGACAACCCCGGAGATGCCAAATATGGTATGACAACAGAGCAGATTTTTGAAGCATTCAAGATTCTGAAGGAAAAAGGTGCCGAGGAATTCGGTATCCATGCATTCCTTGCAAGCAATACTGTGACAAATGAGTATTATCCGATGCTGGCGAAAGAGATGTTTGAAATGGCAGTGAAACTTCAGAAAGAGACAGGCGCTCATGTGAAGTTTATCAACCTTTCCGGTGGTGTTGGAATCGCTTACAAACCAGATCAGACTCCGAATGATATCAGAGAGATCGGTGAAGGTGTCCGCAAAGTATACGAAGAAGTACTTGTTCCGGCCGGAATGGGTGATGTTGCAATCTATACAGAGATGGGACGTTTCATGATGGGACCGTATGGCTGCCTGGTAACTAAGGCAATCCATGAGAAGCATACTCATAAAGAATATATTGGTGTGGATGCGTGTGCCGTAAACCTGATGCGTCCGGCAATGTATGGCGCATACCATCATATCACTGTTATGGGAAAAGAAGACCAGCCATGTGATCATATGTATGATGTGACAGGTTCTCTCTGCGAAAACAATGATAAGTTTGCAATTGACCGCTATCTTCCGAAGGTTGATATGGGAGATCTTCTTGTGATCCATGATACAGGAGCTCATGGTTTTGCCATGGGATATAATTACAATGGTAAACTGAAATCTTCTGAGATTCTTCTCCATGAAGATGGAAGTTTCGAGATGATCCGCCGTGCCGAGACACCGAAGGATTATTTCGCAACATTTGACTGCTTCCCGATTTATGAGAAATTACTGGAAGATATGGAATAATGCTGTGATTATTCTGTAATTTACTGTCCTGTGGTATTGACGGGGCAGATAGGACATAAAAATACACAAAAAGAAAGGTACTGATCTGTGCATGATGCTGGAAGGTTAGTGCCTTTCGTTTTGCATGGAAAAACAGTGATTTCAGAAGAATGTACTGTAAAATTTTGTCTGTTCGGAGGTAGTATGATTAAATATGAATATGAAACAGGAATGTGTAAACAGCTGCATTACAATGGTCTGTGGAGTGTACAATATGAAGGTGTTCCCGGACATTTTAAAAAAGTAAAGATGGTCTGTCCCTGCATCAGAGACGAATGTGATCAGAATTGTGAAGTGTTTAAGAACATACCGGAAATAAAAGCAGCAGATCAGGAATGGCATATGAGAGATGAGAGATAGAATAATGGGAGATAAGAAAAAAGAATACAGAGACAAAAGAACAGGCATGCAGACTGTAAGGTCTGCCATATTTGCTATTGTGCTTATAATTACAGGTTTTATCAGTATAATATATGTGGCAGATAATACTTATGCAGCAGACGAATATCGAGTGCATAAATCTGAGGTGGTTGTAAAGACCGGTGCCACTTATACAGTAAAGATCCTGAATCATGATACAAAAGTGAGTCCAAAGAAGTTTAAATGGACCAGCAGTAACTCAAAATGTGTAAAGGTTATAAATGGCAGGATATATGGTTTAAAGCCCGGACAGGCAACGATCACAGCACAGATGAGTGGACTGAAAGTAAACTGCGAGGTTTTTGTCTGTAATAAAACGGAAACAGTTCTTTTTAAGAAATACAAAAAACAGGTGAAAGTAACGGCAGGAAAGACAATTATTCTGAAGCCGCAGAAGTATGGAAAAAGGCTGACTTATACTTCTTCTGATAAAACGGTGGCAACTGTATCAAAGAAAGGAAAAGTTACTGCAAAAAAGGCGGGAAATGTCAAAATCACCAGTGTTTCTTATGGTACTGACAGATATGTATCAGAGATAGAAGTGATCGTCCTGCCGGCAGCGTCAGAAACTCCGGAAATTACGCCTACACTGACGCCGGATGAACCAGCACCATCTGTGACCCCGGAGCCGACGGTAACGGTCACGCCAACTCCGAAAATCACACCTGCACCGGAAGATGAGGAAAAGTTCCGGAAACCCCTGGATGGAGTTACTCATTATATTTTGCACAGAGGTGAGCAGACAGAAGCACCTGAGAATTCCGTGCCTGCCTTTGAGATGGCAGGACGCAATGGGGCGGAGTTTGTGGAGACAGATGTGAGAGAGACCGCAGATGGAGTTCTGGTTGTCTCTCATGATGATTCTTTGCTGCGGATGTGCGGGGAGGACAGGCTTATTTCAGAGATGGCTTATGAGGAGATAAAGCAGTATCCGATTATAAATGGAAGAAATGCTTCACAGTATCCGGATAATCTTATTCCTACACTGGAACAGTATATTGCATGCTGCAATAAGTACTCTGTGACGCCGGTGATTGAAATAAAGTCAATCCGTACGGAAGAAGCCATGAATTTGTTCATGCAGCTTCTGACTGAATCACAGAAAGAGCCGGTAATCATCTGTTTCCGCATAGAAACACTTGGTAAACTGCGTGAGATGGGATTTACAGGAAAAATGCAGTGGATCCGTACAGTGCGCATGAATGCTTCTATGATACAGCAGTGTAAGAAATATGATCTGGACATAAGTGCAGAGTATAAAAATATCAGTATGAATGATATCAACAATGCCCATCAGAATGGAATCCGCATATCCGTATGGCTTTGCCGGAATGAGGATATGGTAGACATTTTCAGGAAAATGGGTGCGGATTATATCACGTATGAGAAGTGGAATACAGATGAAGTAAAAATGCGTTACTATTCACATAGCACTATCCCGCGAGGTGTTTTGGCATGAATATG
>ERZ857785.1208-NODE-1208-length-29982-cov-8.904701_pt1 | contig 29982 bp, 30 predicted proteins | sample MGYA00519763_ERZ857785 | MGnify/ENA primary metagenome ERZ857785 (study PRJEB31778, sample SAMEA3449365) | human gut metagenome | biome: human gut; feature: human-associated habitat; material: faeces | place: United Kingdom | collected 2010/2012 ...
AATTCTACTTTATTTTTCATTTTTTTAAAGTGGAATTTAACTTTTCACTTTAGCAGAAATTATTGATCAAAATAAAAAGGCAAAGGAAGGAGGTACTGTCTTTTTTGGAGATTCTATCACCCAATTTATGGATATAGAAAAATATTTTCCTGAAATAGAAAATAAATATAATTGTGGTATTGGTGGAATTACTTCCACAATGCTGCTTCATTTTATTGATGAAGGAGTTTTAAAATTTAAACCTAAACAACTTGTTTATATGATTGGTACGAATGATTTAGGAAAAACAGTTATGCAATCACCTAAAGATATTGCTATTAATGTCAAAGAACTTGTAGAAACTGTACATTATAATTTACCTGAATGTGAAATTTATGTGGTCTCACCATTACCATGTTTACCAATGCATGATTATAAACATACACCTGGTGTATTGAGAAGTAATGATTTATTAAAAATGATTTATAAGGAATTTAAGAAGACAATTCCTTATGAATATGTAACTTTTATTAATGCTTATCCAATATTATGTAATAAAAAAGGTGAACCTGTTGAAGTTTACTATGAAGATGGACTTCATATCAATCATGAAGGATATCTACGTTATACAAATTGTTTAAAAGAATATATTTTATAATAAAAAGGAAACGGAAATATAAAAAACAAGGAATTATTTTTATAACTCCTTGTTTTTTTCTCTTTCTAACATACCTTGATAAGAATAAACACAACCACAATAATTTTGTCGATAAAGATTATATAATGTGGCGAACTTAACGGATTTTAAATAACCATTGTTCTTTTTAAAATCACTGAAAAGAAATTGTGTTTTTTCTTGATTAAAGCTTGCTCCAATTTCATTGATCCATTGACTATTTTTATGTGGAGAAACACTTAAAACAGTTGTCCAATAATCAAAGTGATGTAAAGATGCATAATCATAAGCATCTTTCATTCTCTTTGAATAACAAAGATAACAACGTTTTCCACCTTCAGGTTCATCTTTATATTGAGAAATATCTTTTAGATATTCTTTTGGTTGATATTCTTTTTCAACAACTTGAATATTTTGATTGAAATCTTGATTAAAGCGTTGAATAAAATTTTCTAATTCATGAAATCGTCGAAAATACTCGGTATCTGGATAAATGTTTGAATTAGAGTAATAAATAGTTATATCGAAAAATTCAGATATTTCTTTTAAAACGTTTCCGCTACATGGCCCACAACAAACATGGAGAAGTAGGGTGGGTTTTGTACCTTTTATTTTTTCTAATTCTTCTTTGAATTTTAAGTCGTAATTGATTTTCATTATAAAATCATCATGCTATCACCAAAGCTAAAGAAACGATATTTTTCTTTGACAGCTTCTTTGTAAGCTTTGAAAATAAGTTCTTTTGAAGCAAAGGCACTAATCAACATCAATAATGTTGATTTAGGTAAATGGAAGTTTGTGATTAAACAATCAATAGCTTCAAATTTATATCCAGGGTAAATAAAGATATCTGTATTTTCACTTGTTGCTTTAAATTTACCATATTTTTTCATATTAGCTTCTAGAGTACGTGTTGATGTAGTTCCTACCGCAATAATTCTTTGACCATTAGCTTTAGCTTTATTTAGTTTATCAGCGACTTCTTCACTGATTATATAGAATTCACTATGCATATGATGATCTAAAACATTTTCTTCTTTAACAGGTCTAAATGTTCCAAGACCAACATGTAAACAAACATCTAAGATTTCAATACCCTTATCTTTTATTTTTTGATTGATTTCTTCAGTAAAATGTAAGCCAGCTGTAGGAGCTGCTGCACTTCCTTCAATTTTAGCGTAAACTGTTTGATATCTATTTTTATCTTCAAGTTTTTCTTTAATATAAGGAGGTAAAGGCATTGTTCCTAATTGATCTAAGATTTCGTAGAAGATACCATCGTATATCATTTCAAAAACACGAATACCTTCATCTTTGATTTCAATACATTTTGCTTTTAATAAGCCTTCACCAAAAGTAATGACTGTATTCATTTTTACAATACGTGCATTACCGCATAAACATTCCCAAGTATCTTTCTTTAATTCTTTTAATAAAAGAACTTCAACATGTCCATTTGTTTCTTCTTTAATTCCAAATAAACGAGCAGGAATAACTTTTGTATTATTTCTTACTAAAACATCACCTGGTTTTAAATAATCAAGAATATCATAAAAATGTCTGTGTTCAATATTTCCGTTTTCTCTATTTACTACCATTAATCTAGAAGTATCTCTTTTTTCAACAGGATGTTGAGCAATGAGTTCTTCAGGTAGTTCAAAATCAAATTCACTTAGTTTCATTTAAAAAGCCCTCTTATAAACATCTCTACCATATTTATCTAAAAATTCTTCTTTAAAATCTAATAAACGATCTTCTTGAATTGCTTTACGAATATCTTCTGAAAGTTGTAATAAGAATCTTACATTGTGAATCGATAACAATGTTTTTCCAAATAATTCATCTGATTTATGAAGATGTCTTAAATAAGCTCTTGTATAATTTCTACAAGTATAACAATCACATTCAGGATCAATAGGAGTAAAATCTTCTTTAAACTTTTCATTATTAATATTCATACGTCCATGATGTGTCATTAAAGCACCATGTCTAGCAACACGTGTTGGTAAAACACAATCATACATATCAATACCACGAATCGCAGCTTCAATTAAATCAATTGGATTACCAACTCCCATTAAATAACGTGGTTTATCTTCAGGTAACCATTGAACCGCATCTTCGACCATTTTATACATTACATCTTTTGGTTCACCAACGCTCGTTCCACCAATTGAATAACCAGGGAAATCCATTTCTACAAGTGCTTTGGCACATTTTTCTCTTAAATCAGGATATTCTCCACCTTGAACAATTCCAAATAACGCTTGTTTTTCATTATGATGCGCTTCTTTACCTCTTTTAGCCCAACGAATTGTTCTTTCAACACTATGTTTCATATAATCATAAGTTGCTGGATAAGGAGCACATTCATCTAAAGACATAATCATATCTGCTCCTAATTTGTTTTGAATATCGATAGCTTTTTCTGGAGATAAGAATAAAGACTTACCATCAATAATACTTTTAAAATAAACGCCTTCTTCTTTGATCTTTCTTGTTTTTCCCAAAGAAAAAACTTGAAATCCTCCACTATCTGTAAGCATAGGACCATCATAGTTCATAAACTTATGAAGACCACCTGCTTTAGCAACAATATCTTCCCCAGGTCTTAACCATAAGTGATATGTATTAGAAAGGATTACTTGTGATCCCATTTCTTTTAACATTTCAGGGGCAATCCCTTTTACTGTAGCTAGTGTACCTACAGGCATAAACATAGGTGTTTCTACATCTCCATGAGGAGTATGTAAAATCCCATATCGAGCACCACTTTGTTTACAAACATGTTTTAATTCATACCAAAAATCTTTCATTTTTCCACCTCTTTTTGCCTATTCATTATACATGAAAGTATTTATAAATAAAATAGAAAAAGAGCTAAATGCTCTTAATCAAATGTAACATATTCATTTTCTAAAGGTTTAGCACCTTCTAAATGATCAACATGTAAAATAGGAATATTACTTTGAATAGATTCATCATATTCTAAACTAATGGTTCCATCAACCACTAACCATTCATCTTTAATTAAATCTTTAGCGTATTTACTAATACATACTAAACCTAAAAGTTGCATATCATCACTACAACATACCATGGCTTGTCTACCTAAAACAAAACCATTTTCAATTAATTTATCACGGCCAATCACTTTACCTTTGATCTTAATTGTTTTATTTTCATAGATTTGAGGATTTTCCATAATATGCATACAGAAAATACCATAATCCATATCATTTACTTCAATATAATCATCATTTAAGTTATATGGTAAATCATTAACAGTTAAATCTTCAATTTGTCTATTTTTATTTTCATAAACAATTTGACACATTGGATTTAAAGATTTAATACTTCCTCTAATAGGATATTTCTTTGTATTTTCATCACAACGATTAACAATAACTAAATCACTACCAGTAACATGATAAACGAATTGTCCACGCATATTGTTGTAATAAAGATCAAATGTTTCAGCAGAAATCGTTGTAAGGATTTGAACAACTTGCCATTGATCAATACAAATTTCATCCACGAATTTTGTATTATCCCACATTCCGTTATATTCAATCATAACTTGTGTTGGTTGGTATTTTTGATGTAAATGAAGAAGAGTTTCATAATTTAAATCTTCTTCGTTTTCAATAAATTCAACAGAAGCATTTTCTTTTTCTAAAGCTGGAATATCAAAAGCGACTTCACCTTCTTCGCAGGCAATGATCAAAGTTTTTTCATCTTCACCAAAACCTTGTTCAAGAAGAGTATCTTGGATAAATGAAGATTTTCCACTTTCTAAAAATCCAGTAAACAAATAAACTCTTGTTTTATTCATACGCTTATCCTAAAAATAACTCCTTAATTGTATTTTCATCTAAGTCTTTACCAATTACACAAACTTGGCCTGTATAAATAGGTTTACCTAAACGAATTTCAAATTCACCTGGTACTAAATCAAAATACCACCAATCTTCATTTCCGCTATCTACAAAACCTTTAGCTCTTAAAACATTATCATCATTACATAATTTATTTAAGATATCACTTAATTCAACTTCGTTATATTTTTTAACAGTATCAAATCCGATACTATTGAAAACTTCATCTGCATGATGGTGATGATGTCCACAACCACATTCATGATCATGGTCATGGTGATGATGATCATGCCCGCAACATTCATGTTCATGGTCGTGTTCATGGTGATCATGTCCACAACATTCATGGTCATGATCGTGTTCATGATGATCGTGTCCACAACATTCATGGTCGTGATCGTGTTCATGGTGGTCGTGTCCACAACATTCATGGTCATGGTAGTGTTCATGATGGTCATGCCCGCAACATTCATGATCATGTTCATGCAATAATTCTTCTTGAATGTTCACTTCACAAGCATTAATGATATCTAAACCATTTAATTTATCCCAAGCAGTTGTAATGATTGGTGAATGATCGTTTAATCCTTTTAAGATGTCTAAGCATTCTTTTAATTGGAATTCAGTTAAGTCTTGGCTACGACTTAAAACAATTAATGATGCATGTTCAACTTGGTTATTATAGAATTCACCAAAGTTTTTAGTATACATACGACATTTTTTAGCATCAACAACTGTAATAAAATTATCTAATTCCATTTCATCACTATTGATTGTAGAAACAGCTTTAATAACATCAGATAATTTTCCAACACCAGAAGGTTCAATAATAACACGATCAGGATGATACGTATCTAAGACTTCTTTTAATGATGTTTCGAAATCTCCTACTAAACTACAACAAATACATCCAGAGTTCATTTCGTTGATTGTAACACCAGAATCTTTTAAGAATGTTCCATCAATTCCAATTTCTCCAAATTCATTTTCTATTAATACGATTTTTTCATTTTGATATGCTTCAGCAATTAATTTTTTAATTAATGTTGTTTTTCCAGCACCTAAAAAGCCAGAAATAATATCTATTTTACTCATATATTTCACCTCCGCTAGATTATAACACTCATAAATCATTTCATCAAATGATAATACCTATGTTATAATGATTGACAAGTAAAGGGTGATAAAAAATGAAATGTCCAATAATTAAAAAATGTGGAGGATGCTTTTATCCACAAGATCAATATCAAGAAGAATTAAAAGAAAAGACATTATTTATAGAAAAAGAAATAAAGAAAACAAAATTAAAAATAGATGTAAAACCAACAGTAGCTTCACCGTTAGTTAATGGTTATCGAAATAAAGCAATTGTTGCTTTTAATCAAAAATATGAATACGGTCTCTACGAAGAACATAGCCAAGATATTATTCCTTATAAACACTGTTTATTACACGAAGATATTATGGATGAAATTTTACAATATATACAAAGCTATTTAAGAAAGTATCGTGTTTCTATTTATGATCGTAAAAGACATAAAGGATTATTAAGACATGTTTTAATTCGTCGAGGTGTTAAAACGAATCAAACAATGGTTGTTTTAGTATGTAATGAAAATATGTGGCGTGGTTCTAAGCAATTTTGTAGCCAACTCGTCAAAAAATTTCCAAGCATTAAAACCATTGTCTTAAATGTCAATACACGTAAAACACCAATTGTTTTAGGTAATGAAGATAAGGTTCTTTATGGTAAAGGATTTATTGTTGATGAATTGTGTGGTTTGAAATTTAAGATTTCTCCACAATCTTTTTATCAAATCAATCATGACCAATGTGTGAACCTTTATACCAAAGCTTTGTCCTTATTGAATATTAAAGGAAATGAAACAGCAATTGATGCTTATTGTGGTATTGGAACAATCGGAATGATTCTATCACAAAAAGTAAAACAAGTTATTGGAGTGGAAAGTAATAAGGATGCAATCAAAGATGCAAAAAACAATGCACGTATGAATCAACTTTCTAATATTCAATTTGTGTGTGATGATGCGACTGAATTTATGAAAAAACTTGCGAAAGAAAAGCATAAAGTAGATGTTGTCATTATGGATCCCCCAAGAAGTGGTTCAACCAAACAATTCATGGATTCGGTTAAAATATTAAATCCTAAACAAGTTGTTTATATTTCATGTGATCCAACGACACAAATTAGAGATATACAATACTTTAAAAAGATTGGTTATCATACTCATACAATGTATCTTTATGATATGTTTCCACATACAAGACATGTTGAGTCAATTTGCCTTTTAAGTGCTAAATAAAATCGATACTTTTGTATCGCTAAAAGTGATGAATGTATTCAATTAGTAACATTATTTAACTAAAAATGGAGGATAATTTTGAAAAAGAAAACTAAAGAAGTAACAACAAAATATACTTGGAAATTTTGGGGTTTGGTGATAGGTGAAATAACATTTATTGTTATTTTTATTCTTCTGTTTGGTTTGTCTATTAAAGCACTTGTCCAAGATATTCAAATAAATACTTATAAATATAAATCTGAAGGAACAGTAACTGTTGCAGAATTTTATGGAAAAACATGGGTTTCTAATGGTTCAGATAGTGGTTCTTCAAGTAAGTTTAGTTATATGCATTATGTTATTCATTTTGATAAAGAAGTTGGTGGATATGATCAGTATGAATATAGCGCAAGCAATATGATTGCGACAGAAAGATATTTAGGTGATCGATATGTTGTGTTATTTAATAATAATGTTGATAATGCAATAATAATTCAAAAAGAAGGTATCTTTATTGATAATGTTATTTTAGTGATATTTATTACTTTAATGATAATACTATTTCTTTTAAGAAAGAAAATATATTTAGGGTTTATTAGTTTGAATAAAAAGCAAGATAAATTTATTTGCAATTAGATACAGTTTAAAGAAAAAGATTTTATGAATTAATGGAAAATATTGATAAAATCTTTTTTTGTTTAATTGACAATTAAATGTACAAAAAATGTATGATTTTTATAGTAAATTAAAACAGCTTGTATTACAATTGTTTTATGAAGAAGATAAGTAGGAGGGGTGTTTTTATGTATAAGATAAATGATTTATATGATTTAACACATAGTCAAGCAAAGGATTATTTATCAAAATATGAGTATCCTTGGCAAGCTTTAAAAGGAATTAAAGATTTTATTATTGAATTAGGAGAAACTTTAGGGGATGAATATCAAGAAGTGAATGAACATGTTTGGATTCACAAAGATGCTAAAGTTTTTGATAGTGCTTATATTGGTTCACCTTGTATTATTGGTGCAGGAACAGAAGTGAGACATTGTGCTTTTATCAGAGGAAGTGCATTAGTAGGGGAAAATTGTGTTATTGGTAATTCTGTTGAGTTAAAGAATGTTATTATTTTTGATAATGTACAAGTTCCTCATTATAACTATGTAGGTGATTCTATTTTGGGATATAAGTCTCATATGGGTGCAGGATCAATTACAAGTAATGTTAAAAGTGATAAAACACTCGTTGTTGTAAAAGATAGATTTAATCACGAAGAGATTGAAACGGGATTTAAAAAAATGGGTGCAATGCTAGGAGATTATGTAGAAGTAGGATGTAATAGTGTTTTAAACCCTGGAACTGTTATTGGAAGAAATAGTAATATTTATCCATTATCTAGAGTAAGAGGCGTTGTACCAGAAAATTCAATTTTTAAGGAACTTAATGATATCGTAGAAAAGAAATAATTATTAGAGGCAATGTGATTTAAAAACATTGCTTTTTTATTGATATTATAATCATACATGTAATTAAAATTATAAAAATTTAAATTAGATGAGTATTTAAGTAATTAAAATAGCATATTGGTTATAAAGGGTTGATAAAAATTAAAAAAATGGTATGGTTTAAGTAAATATTCTATATGAAGAAAGGATAGAAAAAATGAATAAAAAAGTAAGAAAAGCAATTATACCAGCAGCAGGATTAGGGACAAGATTCCTGCCAGCAACAAAAGCTATTGCAAAGGAAATGTTGCCAATCGTAGATATTCCAACAATTCAATATATCATTCAAGAAGCAGTAGACAGTGGAATAGAAGAAATCCTGATTATTACAAACAGTAATAAACATGCAATGGAAAATCATTTTGATAAAAACTATGAACTAGAAGAAAGACTAAAAGAGTCAGGAAAACTAGAACAAGTAAAAATGATCCAAGATATAGCAGATATGGCCAATATCTACTATATCAGACAAAAGGAACCAAAAGGATTAGGACATGCAGTCCTATGTGCTAAATCATTCATTGGAGATGAACCATTTGCTGTACTACTAGGAGATGATGTGGTTGTCAATAAAGAAGGGAAACCAGCTTTAAAACAATTAATAGAACAATATGAAAAGACATCAGCGTCTGTAATCGGAGTACAGACAGTCGATAAAAAAGATGTCAGCAAATATGGAATCGTAGAACCATCAAAATCACATCCAGCAAAGGGAAGACTAGTAAAACTAACAGATATGGTAGAAAAACCAGCAGTAGAGAAAGCACCAAGTCAACTAGCAGTCTTAGGAAGATATGTATTGACACCTGAAATCTTTGAACTTTTAGAAACACAAGGAAAGGGAGCAGGAGGAGAAATCCAACTGACTGATGCTATTAAAAGATTGTTAGATAGACAAGCAGTGTATGCGTATGATTTTGAAGGAAAGAGATATGATGTAGGAGATAAATTTGGATTTATCAAAGCAACAATAGATTTTTCATTAGACAGAGAAGATTTACATGATCAAGTAAGTAAACATATTCAAGATATTGTCAATAATAAGTAGTGATAGGAAGGTAATTTAAATTGGATATATATCAAACGGTTATTTCTCATTATCCTCATTGGAGTAAAATAGAATTAATTGCTGTAGTTATAGTAATGATTATAAGTTTTATTATTTTAGATAGATTTTATAAAAAAGATAAAATAAATAAAATACAAATGTTTTTTTGTATTTTATTTATTATCTATTTATTACATGTTTATGGATCTACTGTTTTTTCTAGATTACCAAGTAAAAGAATATGTAAGTTAGAAGTATTTTGGTCATGGAAAGAAATATTAAATTCAATGAATACGACATATCCAAAATATGAATTGTTATTGGAGAATATATTAAATGTTATTATGCTTTTACCTTTAGGTATCTTTTTACCACTAGTATATGGTAAAAAGATAGATTGGAAGGTAGGATTATTGATAGGTTTTTGTATTTCTTTATCTATTGAATTGATGCAATTAGTTTTATGTAGAGGAATGTTTGATGTTGATGATATTATTCATAATAGTTTGGGTTTTTTAATAGGAATAGTGATTATTAACAAAGTATTGTTAATGAATAAAATAAACTAGCAGCCTTAAATTTTGGGCTGCTTTTTTGCTATTTGATCTAAATTTTATGTTTACATTATTTGTATCTTGTACAATAATAGGATACAAATAATGACGAACAACTAGGGTTGGCAGAAAGGAAAAAGTATATTGTATAAATATACAGTATATTAGTAGTTAAAACATTGGATATATTTCAAACCATTATTTCTCATTATCCTAAATGGAGTAAAATAGAATTAATAACTGTAATTATTGTAATGATTATCAGTTTTATCATATTAGAAAGATATTATAAAAAGAATAGGATAACTAAAACACAAATGTGTTTTAGTATCTTATTTATTATTTATCTTTTACATGTTTATGGATCAAAAGTATTTTGGTCATGGAAAGAGATTATTCATCCTATAGGGAGATTAGGAACAGCTTCTAGATATGATTTGTTGTTGGAAAATATATTAAATATTGTTATGCTTTTACCAATTGGTATCTTTTTATCATTATCATATGGTAAAAAGATAGATTGGAAGGTAGGGTTATTGATAGGTATTGGTATTTCTTTTTCTATTGAGTTATTGCAATTAGTTTTATGTAGAGGTTTATTTGAGTTTGATGATATTATTCATAATAGTTTAGGTTTTTTAATAGGTATATTGATAAGTAATAAAATATTAAGAAAAAGATGTAAATAAAAGTAAATATATGACGTTCACGCACGAAAAGTAGCCGTTCGTGAACGAAAACAGTAAATAGATAACACAAGTTGTATAATAATATGTGTTATCTATTTATTTTTTATATAAATGAAAGCGAATACAAAAAGTGAGGGAAATAATTTTATAATATGAATATATTATAAAATATAGAGAAGTATGAAATAACTTAAAGGATGTGAAATCTATGACAAAAGCTACAAATGATGCAACATTAAATCAGTCTGGAACAATTTATCAATATTTCATCGCATTAAGAGATTGTTTTGAGCTTCAAGATGATGATGTTCTTGAAATAGAAACGCATGGAGATGTAAGTGTTATAAGTAGTAATGAGGGAAGCTCTTTTCAAAAAGAAGTAAAGCATCATTTTGGAAAATCTTCTTTAGGTGAAAGAAGTATTGATTTTTGGAAAACATTGGCTAATTGGTATTTTGAATATGATAGAATTAAACGCTTTTCTAGCTGTATTCTTTTTACTACATCTAAAATAGATGCTGATTCAAAATTTTATAACTGGAATAAGATTTCAAAAGAAGAAAAATTGAATATTTTAAAAAAAATAGGCGGACTAGTTAAAGCTAAAGAAAAAAGTTTTAGAGAACAATATTTAAGAATTTTTAATTCAACATATGATGAAACTAGACTTCTTGAAATATTGGAAAAGTTCACAATTGAGTCTGGCAAAAATAATTTAAGTGCAATATCAAAAGAATTTTCAAATTATACATTACATATTCCTGAAGAAAATAGAAATCATTACATTGGCGCATTACTAGGGGAAATTTTAGTTAAAGTAAAAGACCCACCTCATAAGTGGATAGTGACAAAAAAAGAATTTAGTAAAATACTTCAAGTTCAAAGTGCGGCATATGCAAAAGGTACTAAAAATCCTCTTCCAAATGCTTTTAGGGGAATCAGGGTTCCTGAAGAAGAAATTAAATCATTAGATAGTAAAAAGTTTGTTAATGCAATACGAGAAATTGATTATGAGAAAGAAATTCCAAATGCAATATCAGATTATTGGAAAATGGAAAAGACAGTTATGGAATATTTTAAATATGATCCGATATATTGCTCTGATTTAGAAAGTTATAAGAATGATTTATCTACAAGATTAGACTATGCAAAAGATGAAAAAGAACTTGAACTAGATGAAAATACAAACATAAAAATAATAAATATTTCAAAAAGGTTATATCTTAATGTTATGCAATGGAAAGCAGATGATTTTGGCTCTATAATTCAAAATCAGGATTTTTTTCAAAGAGGAATAATACATGAAATTGTTGATACAACTAAATTCAAGTGGAAGGTTGGTGAAAAAGAAGATGAGCATTAAAGATATAAAAACATTATCTATGAACCCTCATTTTTATGCAATGATTTTGAATTCTTTTTTTACCGGTTACGGTAAACCTTGTGAGATATCAATTGCATTTCTTGTTTTACCAATATTAATGTTTGAACAGTCGAGAGAAAAATTACGAAATGCTAATAAAAGAAGTAAAATTGAAACAGTATTCCAATCACCTTTAGTGGTTGGAAATGAAAAGATTTCCGGGAAAACAAGATTAGTTGGATTTATTGATAGATACGAGTTATTAAAGCAGTATACTAAAGACTCACTAATAATATTATATTCCGAAGAAAAAATTATTATTGAGAATTATAGTATTAAAGTAGTAAATAATAAGAAAGTTAATTATAAAGATTATAGTGGCGATGCGAAAATGTGGTTTAGATGTGCGCATTATCTTGGAATTATCTTTTCTAAGGCTTCAAAAGGAAAAATATCATATTATTTAGGGGTGAATATTAAATGAAAAGTTATATTAAAGCAATTATTATTTTTAATAAAAATGGAGAAAAGAGACTTGTTCCTCTTAAACAAGGCGTGAATATTATTACAGGAGAATCAAAAACAGGTAAGAGTGCACTAGTAGAAATTATTGATTATTGCTTATGTAGTGCTCGTTGTACGATTCCCAAGGGAAAAATTACAGATTTTTCATATATTTATTCACTTATTATGAACATTAATGATGATATTTATATTATTGCTCGAAGAAGTTGGGAAACAGGCGGAAAAATGTATTTTTCTAAAGAAAATATAGATTTTGATGAAAATACATTATCTTTAAATTATTTTACTAGTAAAAATGGTTCAAATTGCAAAGATGTACAATTGGAATTAGAAAGTGCACTTGGATTATCAGTTACTAATTTGGCTACTGGTGAAAATTTAAAAAATAAGAAAGCATCTTTGAGAAATATGGTTTCTTATTTATTTCAGCATCAAAATTTGATTGCAAGTAAATTTGCATTATTTTATCGTTTTTCAGATTACTATAAAAGGAAAGATGTAATAGATCAATTTCCTGTATTTGCTGGAATTGTAAATCAAGAATATTATAGTGATTTAATTACAGTAAGTGATTTAGAAAAGAAATTAAAACAACAAATAAAAAAGCAAGATGATGATATAAAAAGTAAAGGATATATTAGAGAAAATCTAATACCATTATTTGAAGATTATTATGCTTTATTAGGTTTAGAATTTAATAAAGAATTGAAATTAGAAGAGTTGTTGATAACAGCTTCTAATTTACCTGAATTTGATGAAAAAAAACTAATTAATAATGAAACAATAATTGAAAGATATAATAATTTAAACAAAGAATTAGAAAAATTAGAAAATAAAGAAAGAAATATTATATTAACAAAGAAAAAAATTGAAAAAACATCTGTAACAGGGAATGATTTAAATGATGAGTTAAAAAAATTAGAACAAAAAACAACGATTGCCAGTGTAGAAGTATCTAAATACATTTGTCCAATTTGTGGACAAAATTGCGAAGAAATTTCAAAAAAAGATTTTGAAATACAAAAAGCAACAGAGTGGTTAAAAAAAGAGTTAGTAGTAACTAAAAAATATACAGTTGATTTTTCAGAAGATATTAGAAAATTAAATAGAGAACTATCAAAAATAAAAATAGAAAAAGAAACTATATGTGATCAAATAGACACAATAGAAAAAAAATATATTACATTGAAAGAAGTTATTTCAACAAAAGAGAAAGTTGATTATGCAAAAACAAGGATTAAACTACACGTGGAAATGATAGATTCTGGAATTTTTAAAACAAAAGCAGAGGATTTGAAGCAAATTAGAGAACAAATAAGTGAAATTAGAAAAAAAATACAACAATTTAAAGTAAAGGAAAAATTAAATGAAGCGCAATCTTTTTTATCTAAAAATATGAATGGTTTAGCAAAAACATTGGATTTTGAAGATGAATTTTTACCTGCTAATTTGCGTTTTGATTTAGTTGATGGCACTTTTGATATGTATCAAAAACAAAGAAATGGTGAAAAAATACATTTGTATGAAATGGGAAGTGGAGCAAACTGGGTATCTTGCCATATAGCGTTGTTTTTAAGTTTTTTACGTTACTTTGCAACACAAGATAATTCTCCAATGCCATTGATAATGTTTTTTGATCAACCGAGTCAAGTTTATTTCCCACAATCAGATGATAATTTAGATAAAGTAACTCAAAAAGATATTGAGGCTGTTGATAATATGTATACAACAATTTTTAATGAAATTAATTCTATTGGTGAAGATACAGGAATATTGCCACAAATTATTATTGTTGATCATGTTGATGGGAAAAAACTTTTATGTAAAGAAGAATTTGAAAAATATGTAAGGTGTGAATGGAGAAATGGAGAAGCACTTATTTAAAATAACTAGAATATATTTTAATAAATTTTAGAATTATAAGATTTGAGAATGTTTTAAGTAATTTAAAATAATATTTTTTCATCATATAAAAGAATCTGATTTACTAAAAAATAATATTTGATTTGTTGGGTATAAAAATAAAGAAACTTTATCATTAAGAAAAAATATAAAAGAAAGATAAAAAATGAAAAATACGATGAATTATATATTTTAGGGCATTCATTTGGAAATGCTGATTTTGAAGTTCTAAATTGTATTAACAAGGATGCTAAATTTTATTGTTTTTATTATGAAGATAAACCAAATGAAGTAATGAAAAGTACACTGAAAAGATTAGGAGTAAATGCTGAAACCATTTCTAATGGAGATTTATATGAAGTTATATAAGAAGTAGAGAGGAATACATAAGATGGAACTTGTTTATTTGTATGTTCGTAAGTATGATGAATTATTTAGTGAACAGGAATTTAATTTTTCACAAAATTATCATGTTACTTTAAAAAATAATGAATTGTTTCTCGAAGAGACAAAGAATATATTTGGTGATTATTATGGAGATAACGTTACTAATGTTACAATGTTTTTTGGAAAAAATGGATCTGGGAAAACAACATTATTAGATATTTTAGGATTATCACGAAATGATAGGATGGATGATACTTATAGTAGAAACATGGGAGATGAAAGATCAGAAAATTATTCTTATTTCATTATGTATCATTTAGTAGATAATTATTTCGCATTGGAATTTATAGGTGATGAATTTTTGAGTGGTCCTAATAAAATTATAAATTTTGATTTTGGTATGGAAGGTTCAGATGGTGTTACGTATAAAAAGGTAATGGGTACAATATTTTATTTAAAAGGAAATAAATTTAAATATCGTGATAATATACTTCAACAACAGTTACCTCGCCATGGAATTAAAGGAAATAATATTTATGCATATATAACACCAGGTTATCGTGATATTCGATTAAGAACAGATCTTATAAACGAAGATACATATATGTTTTCTAGAAATTATTTTTTCAATTTAAATCACTATGAGTATTTATATAAGTATCTAGTTGAAATGATGAAAAATACAAAAGATGCATTTTTAGAATCAAAATTGATAATAAGATGTAATGTTCAAACAAAGATTGATAGTAATTTAGAAAGAAAATATAAAAAAGAATTAGAAGAAGTTTTAAAAATGCCGGAGAGTTTAAAAAGTGACAAGAAAAAATTTATATTTAATTTTTGTAAAAAAATAATTATATTTTATTTTATTGAACAGTTTTATGGATGGGTTAATAGCTACAATAATAGTTTGTCGAATTATATTAATAAACAAGTAGATGCAGTAGAACAGGTAAAGGAGTCTCCAATAGTATTCGAAGAAGAATTTAATAAATTGATGTCTAGAATTAAGAAAGCTCATGTAAAACAAATAAATTCTTTGAAAAAAATATTAGATTATATAATGGAATGTATAGAAAAAATTACTAGAAAAGAATATGCTGAATTCTATGATAGAAAATTATCTATTGAACTTATTGATATTTTAGAATCTATACCAAGTAAATATTTTAAAAGAGAAAAAATCGTTGTTGATTTAGATAAAGGCGTTGATGAGAATATTTTAAAATTGTTAGGATGTTATGATCAATATTATGATTATGCAAATAGAGAAAGGAAGTATAATTGCATTGAAAGAATAATGGATTTATCTTTCCCCAAAATGTCTGAAGGATATGAAGCTTTTTTAGATATTATTGCCAAGTCATGTGATGCCTACAACCAAATCTCGAATGATGATAATTTAATATTGATTTTAGATGAACCTGATCGAGCACTTCATCCAGAGTTAGCAAGAAATTTTTTATTCAAATTATTAGAATCGTTAAATAATTACGAACATAAAGGAACGATTCAAATAGTTATGTCTAGCCATTCTCCTTTTATTGTAACGGATATTTTACCAAATAATGTTTATTTGTTAGATAGACAAGATAATTTACAAACAAAAGTTGAAAAAGTAAAAAATACATTTGCAACAAATATATATTATTTATTGATGAATTCTTTTATGATGGATAATACCTTTGGGGAATATTCATATAGAAAAATAGAAGATATTATCAAAGAATTAAGAAGTTCAAAATTAATTCAACATGAAAGACTTCAAAATATAAAGAGTATAATTGATTTGATTAACGAAGAAAGAGTAAAAAGAAAATTATTAGAATTATATGACGATTATTGTTTTAAACATGATATCAATAAAAGTGATAAAGATACATTAATTAACAAAATTAGAAATTTGGAAAATGATGAAAAGTTAAAACAAGTAATGAGGATATTAGAAGAAAATGATAGAGATAGTAATAGATAAAGGTCAAAAAGAAGAAATAGAAAGAATTTATCGTTGTTGGTTCAATAAATATCTTAAACCTTTTAAAGAAACGATTAATAAAGATGAAAAATTAAAAAATATAATTTTTGGAGAAAATGAATACAATGAAGAAGATTTATTTATTTTTTTACTAATGGATACTGAAAGATTGAAGGCTGTAAAGGAAAAATGCGATGCAAATAATCACATACAGCTAAAAAAAGAAACAAAAGCTTATTTAAAGAAAAGATATGATAATTTTAGATTTTCTCAAGCAGCAAAAATTGTAGAGGAATTAAAAATTCTATCATGTCCTTACTGTAATCAAATTGGTATGATTACTTATCAAAAGGATGGTAAGCGAAAATTTACAGGTGAATTAGATCATTACTATAGTAAAAGCAAGTATCCGGAATTAATGATATGTCTTTATAATCTTATTCCTGCTTGTAGAGTATGTAATGGATTAAAAAAAGAAAAAAATGAGAAAATTATTAATCCTTACGATATATCATATAAGAGCAATATTACTTTTAAGACAACATTTGATGATGAATGTAAATTAGATTATTTATTTGGAAAATCAGATCATTTCAAAATAGAAATTGATAAAAATAAATTGTCCGATGAAGATTTTAATGAAATTGATCTGTTTCATTTAGAGAAGAGATATGAACAATCAAAAGACTATGCACAAGAAATTATTTTGAAATCAATGGCGTATGATCCCATTTACAATAAAAGAATAAGTAAAATGTTTGATGAAAATCCTGAAGAAAAATTAAATCAATATCTCTATGGCTATCGGGATGATCATTTAAAAAGAAGTTTTTCAAAATTTAATCAAGATATTATGAATGAATTTAAAAGAAGAAAAGAATAATGAATCAAAATAATTTAATAGATGCAATTAAACATTATATAAAAACACCTAAATGCTATTATTCAGATATTTTAATAAATGCTCCATGGGTGCTGGAAAAACATATTTTGTTAAAAATATTTTATATGCTGATGTAAAAAAGAATTGAAAAATTATAATAAACATATGGTATATATTTCATTGAATGGAATTAATAGTGTTGATCAGTTATGCTCATGATTTAATTTAACAAAATTAAAATTATCTAATAAAACGAAAAGTAACAATAACATAACTGATGATTCTTTAAATGTTATTTCAGCATTCTCGGATTTACTTTTCAAAGAAAATTAATGTTGCTTTAAAAATAACTGATTCTATGGTGAAAAAAATTAGTGATGAGTTTTAAAAGTGAGAATATTGTTTTTGTTTTAGATGATTTAGAAAGAAGTACTATTCCTATAGAAGAGTTATTAGGATGTATAAGTGATATTGCAGAACAAGAAAAATGTAAATTTATTTTAATAGGTAACGAAGATAAAATAGAAAATCAAGATAAATATTATGAAATAAAAGAAAAAGTAATAGGGCATACATATCTATTTAAATAAGATGTACAATCTATAATTAATAATGAACTTAAAGATGAGGATTTGAAAGAATATAAAAATAAAATAATTGATATGTTGAACGATGAAAAAAGTTTTAATTATAGAGTATGGTTTCAATCTTTATATAATTATAAAAAATTAAAAGAGATAATTAAGAAAATACGATTTGATTATTTTAAAGATAATGATAATTGGATAGAATTCCTATTTGATCTGCCATGTTCATGCTACTACTATACAAAACAAATACAAATAGAACCTAAAAAGGTAGAAAATAAAACGACAGAAGATGCTTGTTTAGAAATTACTAGGAATATTATAAATCAAAGAAGAATGAAATTTGAATTTGTTAATAAAATTTGTAGTGAAGTATTCTGTAATAAAGAAAGTATTAAAAGTGAATTAAAAGAATATATAAGGCAAGAAGAACTAAAGAAAAAAGAAAAAATGTTATATAAACTACATCAAGAATATTACCTAATGGAAGATGATTAAGTTGAAGAACGATTTAAAGAAATTATTAAAAAACTTTATTTAAATAGTATTAATATTATTCTTTATCCTCAGATATTAGCTGTGTATTATAAATTACGAGATATTGATTTTTTCAAGATAAAAATATTTTAAGTGAAATATTAAGAAATATGGAAGATAATATTTCTAAAGTGGAAAGCCCTACAAATTTAAAGATGTTGAAATATTATAGCTGAGTGCCTAAAAAATATAAGGTTAAATTTGAAAAAAATATAGAAAGATTGTAAGCGCCAAATAAAATAGTGGATAAAAATATAGAACTCTAAGAACTACAATATAGAATGTGGATACTCCATAAACTATATTGTAGTTTTTATATTCTCCAAAAACTATATGGAAAGGAAGAGAGACTATATGATGACAGTACAAGAACTTACCAAAAATGAAAAATATAAATTCTGGTATTTTAAAATCAAAGAATGCAAGGAAAGTGGTTTATCTGTTAAAGATTTCTGTGACAAAAACAATATCAAGGCGTCTACTTATTATAATTATCAACAAAAAATCAGAAATATTTTATGTGATCAGATAAATGAAAGCAGCAGTAAGAATGAAGTGTCCTTTGTTTCTGTTGACAAGCCACCGTATAATAATGAAAAAATTATCATTATCAAAGGAAGCATCAAAATTGAACTCGATTCAGATACACCTTACCAAAGTATTGAGCCTCTTTTGAAGTCACTATTATGATTGGTGATATTTCAAAAGCCGAACATATTTATATAGCTGTTGGCTATACAGATATGCGTAAACAGATTGATGGTCTTTCAGCTATCGTTCAACAGAATTTCAAGCTTGATCCTTTTTCTAATTCTGTGTTTCTGTTTTGTGGTAGAAATACAAGGACCATGAAGGCTCTGTATTGGGAAGGTGATGGTTTTGTATTACTTTATAAAAGACTTGAAAATGGTAAATTCAAATGGCCCAGAGATGAATCAGAAGCACTCGAAATAACTTCTCAACAGTTCAGGTGGCTACTTGAAGGACTCTCTATCGTACAGCCCAAAACCATTCAGAAAAGTTATCCACAAGTTGTACTGTAAAGCCTTGATTTCATAGGAAGATACACCTGTTTATGGTATAATGGATATATGAAATGGAGGTGCTTTCGATGGCTGATTCTACTACAGGTACAGTTGAAAATTTAGCTTTGGTAATGGCTAATCTGTCACATTCTATTGAAGAATTGAAAGCTACGATTGCATCTTTGAACAGTACGATTGACAGTTTGAAAGCTGAAAATGAATACTTAAAAAACAACAATGAACTTTTGCATGAAGAAAATGCCTATTTAAAGAGAAAGCTGTTTGGTACCAAGAGTGAAAAGATAACACATTCTATGGATCAGCTTTCTCTTTTTGATGAAGCAGAAAATGAATGTGAACCTGAACTGCTTGAAGATATCTCATATACCAGAGCCAAAAAGAAACAAAAAGGGAAAATCGATATCAAATTAGATAATCTCAAACATGTAAAAAAAGTTTATGATATTGATGAAAAAGACAGAGTATGTGATGAATGCGGTTCAAAGCTGTCTTATGTGGGTGAAGAATTTGTAAGACATGAAGTTATTTATGAACCAGCCAAACTCTATGTAAAAGATATTTATCGAAAAACATATGAATGTCGAAACTGCAGAAAAAAAGGAAAGGCAGTAATGCTTAAAGCAGGAACACCTCAACCAGTTGTTCCACACTCATATACATCGCCAAGTGTACTGTCACAAGTGATTATCGATAAATATGTAAATCATATGCCTTTATACAGACAGGAATCAGAATGGAAACGATTAGGAATGGAACTGTCAAGAACAACCATGGCTAACTGGATCATCATTGCCGCCAAGGAATATTTCATTCCATTGGTAAACAGGATGCACGAACTGATGATGAAAGAGTCACATATACATTGCGATGAAACGCCAGTTCAGGTATTGAATGAGCCAGGCAAGAAAGCTACTTCCAAATCATACATGTGGGTATATTCAAGTATCAAAGAAAGTAAACAACCTGTTAAGATATTTGATTACAGACCTGACAGAAAAGCAACCAACCCTCAAGAATTTCTTAAAGGGTTTGATGGTACTATCATCACTGATGGTTATTATGGATATAATCATATAGATGGTGTGACCAATGCCTACTGTTGGGCGCATGCCAGAAGGAAGTTCTATGATGCATTGCCTGTAGATATGAAGAATGCATCAGATACACTCGCAAATACAGCTGTTGAAAAAATAGCCAGACTGTTTGCGATAGAAAAACAAATCGAAACATTATCACCTGATAAAAAGGTGAAAGTACGTCAAGAAAAATCAAAGCCATTAGTTGATGACTTCTTTTCATGGTGCAAGGATAACCAAAACAAGGTGTTAACTGCTTCTAAAACAGGAAAGGCTATACAATATGCCTTGAATTACGAGGCAGGACTGCGTTCATTTTTAGAAGATGGTCTTGTACCTATGACAAATTCATTAGATGAACGTACAATCAGACCATTTACAGTTGGTCGAAATTATGTGCTCAATTCATTTATGTGCTGTTAAACAATTAGGTATATCATTTACTATATAAATATAGGAGGTGACATACCATGAAATGTCAAACAAATAGGTTTACAGAATTCCTTCGAAACAAAAAATATTCTGAACAAACAATAAGGTTATATCTAAATGAACTTGAAAAGATAGATATAGTCGATTTCAAATCAACAAAAGATTTGGACGTTTTTATTAACTCAACTGTAAATAACGCAAAAAATCAAGGACTTACAAAGAGTCATATTGATAGTTTACGTGCAGGACTTCATCAGCTATTCTTAATGTCTTTTGGTATAACGATTAAAGAGTATCGTAGTCAAAATAATTCAAAAGATTTCATTGAGTTACTTCTAGATGATTTTTTTAATTACTCTACTAATTTTAAATCACAAACAATTTCTACTGCAATGGCTGAAAAAAGTCATATTAGAACTTTCTTGAATTATATTGGATTTGATGCATCATACGATTTTTCTCAAATGAAAATTGAAGATATTATAGATTTTATTAATACCTGTTATACATCATTAAAAGAATCCACTAAAGGTAGATACATAACATCTATTAGAAACTTTTTCAGATTTCTTGATTATAAAAATATAAATGTTTCTAAAGAAATATTAGATTTACCTTTAGTTACACCAAATTGGAAAGGACGAATGGTTCCTATTGTATTGAGCAAAGAAGAACAAAGTAAACTTAGAAATCATTTTGATCAACAAAATGGAATTGGACTTCGCAATTATTTGATAATCAGTTTAATGATGGACTATGGCTTAAGATGTGCAGAAATACCAGCTATTACGATAGATAATATTCAATGGTCAACAAATGATCTTATTATTAGAAATACAAAAAATAATAACAATCGCTGCATACCTCTAAGTAAAAATACACTTACCATTCTTGAAAGGTATATTCTTCAATTCAGAAATAATAATTCAAATTTTCTTTTTACTACCATTAATCCTAGAAAGATAGATCTAAAAATGAGTACTGAAGAAGCAAGAAGAATTATCCGCGCAACTTTTCGAAAAGAAAATATAAAAGGATATTGGAAAGGAACACATGCACTTAGACGTACTGCGGCATCAAATTTATTTAATAATACTAATAGTTTTAAAATAGTCAGTGATATATTGGGGCATGAATCTATAGATTCAACGACAAGTTATGTAAGAGTAGATTTTGAATTACTACGTTCAATTACTTCTCCATGGCCTGGATATGGTGGTGAAGTACATGATTGATAATAACTATATCTCTATTTTGGTTGAAGATTATATTGATTTTAAAAAAGGATTGGGATTTGAACTAAAAATTTGTGCTCGACAATTACGTTCATTTGCATCATACACAAGAAATCTGGACTATACTGGATATATTTCAAAAGATATTGCACTAAAATGGTGCTGTATGGATACAGATTCTTCAAAAACAAAAGGAAGACGTTTGGAAATGCTTCGACCTTTTTTACTGTTTGCACATATTAAAAATGAAAATAATGAGATAATATATAATCAAATTTTCCCAAACGTTAGAAAAAGGCCAAACCCACATATTTATACTGAAGGAGAAGTTCTTATATTAATAGAAAAATGTAAAGAATTATATTCACCAGATCAATTAAGAATAAAATCGATGCAAACAGTTTTAGGCTTATTATGGTCAACTGGAATGAGACCAAATGAAGTTGCTTCACTTAAATATAAGGATTTTGATATTGAAAACAATCTAATTAAGATTCATGATACAAAATTACATAAAGATAGAACTATCCCTATTCATGAAAGTGTATCAATTAAAATAAAAGAATATATCTTATTTTTAAATGATCATAAAATATATCCAGACGAAAATGATGCTTTATTTTATACTACTAATCAAAAACCTTTTTCATTAAGTAAAATACAATATACTTTCAAATTAATTAGATGTGGCATTACTCATGAAGACAGTGATTATACTAATGTGAGGTTATATGATTTTAGACATAGTTTTGCATCTAGGACTATTTATCAATGGTTAAATAACAAAGAAGATGTTAATGCGAAATTATACATATTGTCATGTTATCTTGGTCATTCAAAACCTGAAGACACGTATTGGTATTTATCATCATCAATATTACTAATGGATCTTGTAAGCAACAGATATGAAAAAATGGTTGGTGATTTAAAATGAGTTATAGTAAAAATAAAGTCACATCTATACAAACTCTGATACAAAATTTCTTTTTAGAACGGTTGATACAGCAACGCGGTGTTACTTCACGTACAATTGAATCATATAGAGACACATTTAAAATATATATCAAGTATTTACAAGAAATGTTTAATATTTCAGTTGAGAATATAGATATTTCTGATTTCAGTCAAGATAAAGTTCTATTATTTTTAAAATATCTTGAAGAAAATAGAAATAATAAATCCATAACATTAAATAATAGATTATCTGTTATTCATACATTTATGAAATATGTTGCAGAACAAGCGCCTGAATACAGTAATATTGCGAAAAAAACGATTATGATTCCATTTAAAAAACAAGAAACTAAAATAATTGAATATATCTCCAAAGAAGAATTTAAAGCAATGATCAACCAATGTGATGATAGCACTTATTTAGGACTACGTGATAAGGTGATGCTCATGATTTTATATAATACTGGAATAAGGGTTTCTGAACTAATTAGTTTAAATTGGAAATCATTTAAAGAAATTGAAAATAATAAGAGTACATATTTATTTGTAACTGGTAAGGGAAGAAAGGAAAGAACTTTACCTCTATGGAAATCTACGACCGAACTAGTAAAAGAGTATGTCCATACATATCAACTCCAAAATAAAACAACGATTTTCATAAACAAAAATAACAGTGCACTTACAAGGTCAGGTGTAAGATTTAGAATTGAAAAACTTTTATTGATGGCAAGCAATGAATGCCCATCATTATTAGAAAAGAACATTTCTGTTCATACTTTTCGACATTCTGTAGCAATGAATTTATTACAAGCCGGTGTTGATATATCAACAATTGCGATATGGTTAGGCCATAACAGTATAGAAACAACACATAAATATATGGTAGCTGATTTAGAAATTAAGAGAAAAGCAATGGAAAAAGCTGGAATAATTGATAATTCGGTACCAAAATACAAACCGTCTAATGATTTATTAGAATTTTTATCTAAATTATAAAATTATTTATGTGCTTATAATTGCAGCGAATATAGTCATTACATATAGCTATATTCGTTGTATAAGCACATAAATGAATTGAGCACATAATTTCGATTATGTTCTATAGCACATAATCGAAAGAACTGGCTGTTTTCAACTTCTACTAAAGGAGCTGAAGCAAGTGCTGCAGTCTTCAGCTTGATTGAAACAGCTAAAGCCAACAAACTTAATCCATATGATTATATTGAATTCATTCTGGATTATTTACCTCAACAAGATCTGGTTGAAGATCCAAAGAAATTGGATTGGTTCTTACCATGGAGTGAAGAAATAAAAGAAGAATTTGAAATAAAAGCCGACTAAATTGATTATTATATCAATTCAATTGACTTCTTTAAATACACTATTTTATTTGGCGCTTACGAAAGATTAGTAAGAACTCAAGATAATAAATTCTTAAAAAAGAGGATTGTTTTAGATAATGAATGGGTTCATTTTTTAAAAGATACATATCGAAGAAACTTAGATATGTATATGCAAAAAAAGTGTTTTTATTGTATATTGATATAGAATCACTATTAAATAAAATATGTAATGAAAAGAATGTAGTGATAGAAGATTTTAGAGAGTTTATTATTGAAATTGGAAGAAATTATATTTTTGAAAACGATAAGGAAGTAGTAGAGAATATGATTACAAGTATAGAAGAACATATAAAAATTTCAAAAAAATTAAAAGTAAGGAATTTGCAGTTAAATTGGTTAATTGACAATTTAAAGTCGTATGCAGGAATTGAAAATGTTGATGTATTAGATTAATAAAAAATGGTTTATCTTGTTTATGAATTAAAAAATAGAATAAATATAAATAATTTTTAATTCAAAGGATGTGAAATTAATGAAAAATATAAGAGTTATAATTAAAAATTTTAAGTGTATTAAGGAATGTAGTATTGAATTAAATAAACTTTCTTTTTTGATAGGAAGTAATGGTGCTGGTAAGTCTACAATAATAGAAGCTATAGAGTATTTCTATGCAAATCTAACACATAATAAAATTTCTCAAAATGTGTTTGATCAAAATAATTTATTCAGTAATTGTTTAAAAATTGTTTTGATTTATGATTGCAATGATTTTATTGATTTTGCTAAAAGTAATTCGATAAATTTTATGAGCAATAACAAATATTTAAGTAATATAATTTCCTTGAAAAAAATAAATAATGGAATTTTAAAAATCGAAATGAGTCAAATAAAGGGTAAAAAAATTGAATGGAGTGTGAATTATGAAATAAGATCGTTAATTGAATCACTATTCCCTTTATTTACGCTAAATGCGCATGAAATAGATTATTTTGATTGGGATACAATTTGGAATATGTTAGCTGATTTAAATAAAATTTCGAATATTGAAAAAGAAAGAATACATAACGAAATTAAAAAAGTTATTAATGAAAAGAATAAAGTTTCAGATAAAATTAGTAAAACAATGAGAATTTTAAAAACGGGAGACATAAGTATAAATAATTTTACAACTAAAAGTTTTACAAAAAAATTATTGAATATATATTTTTCTGGTAATCAATTTACTAAAAATGAAAAAAATATATCTTATTACTCAGATGGGACAATAACAATTAGTTATTTAACTGTTTTTTTAGAAATTATTAATGAAATATCAGATACTAAAATGAAAAGTCCAATTGTAATGTTTGATGAACCAGAAATAAGTTTGCATCCATCTTATATTAAATCACTAGCTCATATTTTTTGCGATTATGCATTAAATACAAATATATTAATTTCGACACATTCTCCTCGTCTTGTTAAAACAGCATCTATAAAAATGCAAAACAAAAATATAAATTTATATAATATAAAAATAAATAATAATTATACAAAAATAAAAAAAATGAAGTCAATCTCAGATGCTAAACCATCAGAAAAATTTAGAATTCTTGATGAACATATTAACTCGTATTTTTCTAAAGGAATTCTTTTTGTTGAAGGAGAAAGTGAACTTGAACTCTTTTCAAATGATTATCTACAAATATTATTTCCATTTTTAAGTCAAATTGATGTTTTCAAAGCAATGACAGATAATAAAATGCTAAAACAAATAGATCCTAACATTATTAATAGTTGGGCACCATGTCTTTATTTAATTGATCTAGATAAAGCTCTTAAATATGACAAAGATAATAATAGTTTTAAAATAAAATGCGCAGACTATATAGAAAAAAATAAAGAAAGAGTAAAATATTTCAATAAAAAGAAAGATAAGTTTGATTTAAGATTAATGAGAATTCGTTTAGAAAAAATGGCAAATAATTTAAAGATTCATTATAAATTGCCGTTTTATAGTTGTAATGATAGAAATTACATTGCATTAAAAAATGTTATATCAAAATATATGTTGGAATATAACTATTTTGTATTAAATACAACAATTGAAGGCATGTTGATTAATTCTCATACAAAGGAATTATATTTAGATTTTTTAAAAAAGAAACATAAAGCTACTTATGATACTATGATTAATTGGTATAACAGTATAACTGACAATGAAAAAGTTAATTTATTAAGAATGGTAACAGAAGGATATAGTGATTTGTTTGTAAAATTAAAAACAGTTGAAAAAGAGTGTAAGTCGGGAAAAATTAAAAGAGTTAATAAAACAGAGGGGTGGATAACTGATTTTATATTTTTTTGTATAAAAGAAAAAATAAATTGTGAAGACATAATGCAATTTAAAAAATATATTAATGATTCAAAAAATTTAGAAAAAGTTAGAAATGACTTTTTAAAATTATTTCCAGAATTAAATTACTTAATTAATAAATTATATGATATGATTGAATAGTAAGGTAAGTAGTAATTAATAAATATAAGATATTTATTACCTTGAGGGAATTTGATTCATAAAAACCAAGGATAAGATAGCTATTATTCGGCTATTCTATATGTTAACTATGCTTGCACGCTTAACATGTTAACTTGCATCGCAGGTGTTTAGATAGTACTTGCCTTACATTTATTTGGAGAAAAATATGGATGATAAAAAAGAAATATTTTGTTTAGCAATACTACAATCAAAGTATGAAGATGTATTAAAAATAATTTCTAATAAAGAAAAGGGATATAATTTTTTTTCAATTCCTAAGAAAGACGGTTATAGAAAAATTGGATATTTAAAAGATGAATCGTTTTTAAAAATATATCAGAATAGATTAATCGATAACTTTTTTTCTCATTATCCCATTCCTGTAGTAGTTAAGGGTTTTGTTAAAGATGAAAATTATTTTTCATTTTTAAAAGAACATATAGGATCGAATTATTTTTTAAGAATAGATATAAAAGACTTTTTTGACTCTATAAAATTTGAACATTTTAATAATTTTATGCTTGAAATGGCATCATTTCAAAATAAAGATGATGATATTGATAAGATAATAAAATTGATTTGGGATATTATTTCATATAATAATAGTCTTGTACAAGGGACTACGAGTTCGCCTATGATATCGAATTTGATTTTTAGAAGAATTGATCAAAGAATTTTGAAATATTGTCAAGAATTACAAATAAAATATACTCGATATGCTGATGATTTGTTTTTTTCTTCTCAATCTTTTGATTTTCAAAATAAAAAATGGTTTTTAAAAAAGATTAATCATATTTTAAAAGAAAATGATTTTAAAATTAATTATTCAAAATTAAAATGCTGTAATAAGCAAATATCATTTAATGGTTTTGTTGTTTCAAATAAAAATATTAGATTGTCTAGAAAACGATTTAAAGATATAAATCAAATGATATGGTTTATTAATCATAATATTTCTTCAATAAAAAAAGAATCTGATTTTTTTGAACAATTACATAAAATTAATTTTACTAATATAACAAAATATGAAAAAATTAGTTCTTATTATAAGTTGTTGCAGTTTTTATGTGGATATAGATCATTTTTAATAGGGTGCATAAAGGAATATGAGATGAGTAATAAAACTAAAAATAGAATTAGTAAATTATTAAAAAAAGTAGATAAATGTATTTCTGTTATTATTAATAAACATTATCCAACATATAGTTCATAAAATTTATGGTTTAAACAATATAAAATTATTCTAAATAAAACTTGTGAAATGTTACATATAGCCTTATGTGTAACTTGTTTTTATTTTCACATGATACTAAAATATGTGTAGTTAGAAAAGAGGAGATTTAATTATGGCAAACAGATTTGTATTAAATGAAACAAGTTATCATGGAAAAGGAGCAATTGAATCAATTCCTGAAGAAGCAAAAGCAAGAGGATTCAAAAAAGCTTTAGTATGTTCAGATCCAGACTTAGTAAAATTTGGAGTAACAGCAAAAGTTACTGATTTATTAGATAAAGCAGGATTAGCTTATGAACTATATTCTAATATCAAACCGAATCCAACAATTGAAAATGTTCAACAAGGTGTTAAAGCATTACATGATGCTGGAGCAGATTATATGATTGCTATTGGTGGTGGTTCATCAATGGATACAGCAAAAGCAGTAGGTATTATTGATAAAAACCCTGAATTTGCTGATGTAAGAAGCCTAGAAGGTGTTGCACCAACTAAAAATCCTTGTACACCAATCTTTGCAGTTCCTACAACAGCTGGTACTGCTGCTGAAGTAACAATCAACTATGTAATCACAGATGTTGAAAAAGATCGTAAAATGGTATGTGTAGACGTACATGATATTCCAGTTGTAGCATTCGTTGACCCAGATATGATGTCATCAATGCCTAAAGGATTAACTGCTGCTACAGGTATGGATGCCTTAACTCATGCTATCGAAGGTTATATTACTAAAGGTGCTTGGGAAATGTCAGATATGTTCCATATCAAAGCTATCGAAATTATTTCTAAATCATTAAGAGGTGCAGTAGAAAATACTCCTGAAGGTAGAGAAGGTATGGCTTTAGGTCAATATGTTGCAGGTATGGGATTCTCTAACGTAGGTTTAGGATTAGTTCACTCAATGGCTCATCCACTTGGAGCTTTATATGATACACCTCATGGTGTTGCTAATGCTATCATCTTACCAACAGTTATGGAATATAATGCACCATATACTGGTGAAAAATATAAAGACATTGCAGAAGCAATGGGTGTAGATACTACTGGTATGTCTCAAGAAGAATATCGTAAAGCAGCTGTAGATGCAGTTAAACAATTATCTAAAGATGTTGGTATTCCAGCTGACTTAAAAGAAATCGTTAAAGAAGAAGATTTACAATTCTTAAGTGAATCTGCTTTAGCTGATGCTTGCTGTCCAGGTAACCCAAGAGATACAAGTGTAGAAGAAATCAAAGAATTATATAAATCATTATTATAATAATAAGACAGTCCTCAATGAGGGCTGTTTTTTTGTTTTAAACCTAACTAAAGATAAATGTTGGTGATAACACCTGATAATGTCAGTCTAACTAT
>ERZ857785.1228-NODE-1228-length-29567-cov-27.800386_pt1 | contig 29567 bp, 21 predicted proteins | sample MGYA00519763_ERZ857785 | MGnify/ENA primary metagenome ERZ857785 (study PRJEB31778, sample SAMEA3449365) | human gut metagenome | biome: human gut; feature: human-associated habitat; material: faeces | place: United Kingdom | collected 2010/2012 ...
GCGGGCAAGCCCCGAAGCAAGGCCCCGGCAACGCCGCGAAAGCCGCCGGGAACAAATCCGCCGCCACCGCAGCGCCGAAAAACGCCCCCAACCCGGCTCCGGCCCCTTCGGCAAAGCCGTCCCGCCGCCGCAAACGCAGAGGGTCGGGGAACGCCGCCGGGTCCGCGGCTACCGCCATCGCCGCACCGGCGGCAACGGCCGAGGCCCCGCAGAAAAAATGGTGGAAAAGGTGGCTGTAAACGCATTTCGCGTAATAAGGTTGGAAAAAACGCGTTAAATCATTACTTTTGCACGATAAGTAGTTACGAAAAAAGTTTTCTCGGATATGCACTTTTACAAACGCTGGAACAACATCACGGGCTGGGCCGTATTCGCCGTCGCGGCGATGGTCTATCTGATGACGATGGAACCCGTCTCAAGCCTCTGGGACTGCTCGGAGTTCATCGCGACGTCCTACAAACTCGAAGTGGGACACCCGCCCGGAGCCCCGCTGTTCATGATGCTGGCGCGCCTGGCCACGCTCTTCGCCTTCGGAAACCCCGACTACGTGGGCATCGCCGTCAACGCCATGAACTCGCTGGCCAGCGCCTTCTGCATCCTGTTCCTGTTCTGGACCATCACCCACCTGGCACGGCGTCTGGTGACGCGCGACGGCGCGCAGCTCACCGCCGCCAACACATGGGCCGTCCTGGGCGCCGGAGCCGTCGGGGCCCTGGCCTACACCTTCACCGACACGTTCTGGTTCTCGGCCGTCGAGGGCGAGGTCTACGCGCTCTCGTCGATGTTCACGGCGCTGGTCGTGTGGCTGATGCTCAAATGGGAGGAGCAGGCCGACGAACCCCACTCCTCGCGCTGGATCGTGCTGATCGCCTACCTGATGGGACTCTCGATCGGCGTGCACATCCTCAACCTGCTCTGCATCCCCGCGCTGGTCTTCATCTACTACTTCCGCAAGACCGCCACGGTGACCTGGCGAGGCATCGCCCTCTCGACGCTCGTGTCCGGGGCGATGATCGTCTTCGTCAACAACATCATCATCCCCTACACCGTCTGGATCGGGGCGCAGATCGACACGCTGTTCGTCAACACGTTCGGCCTGCCGGTCAACTCGGGCATCACGCTCTTCGCGCTGGCGCTGATCATCGGCCTGGGATGGGCCGCATGGGCCGCCCACAGACGGGGCCGCGTGCTGCTCAACATCATCCTGCTCTCGACGACCATGATTCTCGTCGGCTATTCGTCCTACGCCTCGGTGACCATCCGCGCCGCGGCGAACCCGCCGATGAACTCCAACAACCCCAACAACCCCCACGCCCTGCTGTCGCTCCTGAACCGCGACCAGTACGGCGACCGCCCGCTGCTGTACGGCGCGCAGTATTCGGCTCCCCCCGAGGGCGTGAAGGAGAAGAAGGTGTGGTATCTGGACGAGGACGGCAAGTACAAGACCGCCACGGTGCTCACGGGCTACACCCACGCTCCGGAGTTCATGCAGCTCTTCCCCCGCATGTGGAACTACTCGAAGGGTGAAAAGGCCTACAAGGAGTGGGCCGCCTACCGCACCAAGACCGAGACGCTGCGCGACGACAAGGGCGAGGTCCTGCGCGACGCACAGGGGCGTCCCATGCGCGGCGAGACGCTCGACTTCGGACGCAAACGGGCCTACACCGACTCCTACGGCGAAACCCGCACGGTCACCGAACCGACGTTCTGGGAAAACGTCCATTTCTTCTTCAACTACCAGCTTTCGTACATGTACTGGCGCTATTTCATGTGGAACTTCGTGGGACGCCAGAGCGACATACAGCCTTCGCGCACGACGATCACCGACGGCAACTGGCTCTCGGGCATCCGCTGGATCGACGAGAAATACGTCGGCCCGCAGGACAACCTGCCGCGCGAAATCGCCGAAAACAAGGGCCGGAACACCTATTATTTCCTCCCCTTCCTGCTGGGACTCATCGGACTCGTCTACCAGTTGAACCGCGACCAGCGCAACTTCTCGATCGTGCTGTGGCTGTTCGTGATGATGGGCATCGCGCTGGTCTTCTACTTCAACACCTCGCCCGGCGAGCCGCGCGAACGCGACTACGTCTATGCGGGATCGTTCTACGCATTCTCGATCTGGATCGGATTCGGCGTGCTGGCCCTGCGCGACCTGATCGCCCGGCTCTCGAAGCGCGACAACGTGGCGACGGCAGCCGCGGCAACGGTCGTCGCAATGAGCGTCCCGGCCATCCTCGCGGCCCAGAACTGGGACGACCACGACCGTTCGCACCGCACGATGGCCCGCGACATCGGCTGGAACTACCTCCAGTCGACGCTCCCCAACTCGATCATCCTCAACTACGGCGACAACGACACCTTCCCGCTGTGGAACAATCAGGAGGTCTACGGCGTGCGCCCCGACGTGCGGATTATGAACACCTCCTACCTCGGCGGCGAGTGGTACATCGACGAGATGAAGACCAAGGCCAACGACGCCCCCGGCGTCCCCTTCTCGCTGCCCAAGCACAAGTACACCTTCAACAACGACATGATCTACGTCACCAACAGCATCGACCGCCCGGTGGAGATCAAGGAGGTGATCGACTTCGTGCGCAGCGACGACCCCCGCAGCAAGGTCAAACTCGCCGACGGCACGCTGGCCGACTACATCCCCGCCAAGCGCATCGCCCTGCCGGTGAACAAGGAGAACGCCCTGGCGTCGGGCATCGTGGCCGAAAAGGACCGCGACAAGATGGTCGACACGGTGTTCATCAACATCAAGAAAAATTCGCTGGACAAGAACCAGCTGATGATCCTCGACATGCTGGCCAACTTCGACTGGAAACGCCCGATCTACATGACGCAGGTCTACATTCTCCAGGACTTCGGGCTGATGGACTACCTCCAGTTCGACGGCTACGCCTACCGCCTGGTGCCGATCCTCACCCCGACGCAGAACCCCTACGAGATCGGACGCATCGACGCCGACTACGCCGCGCCGCTGCTGCGCGACACGTTCCGCTACGGCAACCTCGAAGACCCGCGGGTCTACGCCGACTACTTCATCCAGTACAACCTTTCGGCCTCGCACGCCCGCGACGCCTTCGCCCGCGTGGCCAAGGAGCTGCTGCGGCAGAACCGCGTCGCAGAGGCCGTCGAGCTGCTCGACCTGGGGCTGGAGCGGATGCCGACCTCGCAGGTGCGCTTCACCGACACCAACACCTACCCCTTCCTGGAGGCCTATTACGCCGCTTCGGCCATGGGCGACAAGGAAGCCGCCGCGAAGGGCGACGCCCTCTTGAGGGAGTATGCCCAGACGCTGATCGAATACATCGAGCACTACCTCCGTTTCGAAGGGGCGCAGGGCGACATGGTCTCGGGCCTTATCGACGAGAAGCTCGACCAGCTGGGCGACATCTACTACCTGGCCAGCTACGCCGACCGCAAGGAGGTGGTGGCCGAACTGAACGACTACTACCGTTCGCTGGGGGTCTCCGAGGAGAACCTGATCGACGTGGGCGACAAACGCCAGCAGCCCGACTCGGCGCTGCTGCCCGCCGCGAAATAACCGGAACCGGAAATGAAATAACGCACGTAACGCTTCTGTTACGTGCGTTATTTTTATGCGGCCGCCCACCCGGAACGGATTTCGGGCAGGCCAAAATCCGGTTCCGCGGTTAAAACCGACATTTTTTGAGCCTGAACACTCCCAATTGCCCTCACCTTTCACTATATTTGCAAAATAAACCGTTTTTCACGAATCCAAACCCTGAACTTATGCCGCTTTTCATTCCGGAAGACTATACGGCCAAGCTCGCTCCCGAAACGATGGAGCAGGCCATCACCTATCTCAAGGAGATTTTTCCCGACATGCTGGCCCGCCGCCTGCGCCTACGCCGCGTCACGGCGCCGTTGTTCGTCCTTTCGGGCACGGGCATCAACGACGACCTGAACGGCGTGGAGCGCGCCGTGTCGTTCCCGATCCGCGATCTGGGCGACCGCCGGGCCGAGGTGGTGCACTCGCTGGCCAAATGGAAACGCATGAAACTGGGGACCTACAAGATCGCCCCGGGATACGGGCTGTACACCGACATGAACGCCATCCGCGCCGACGAGGAGCTGGACAACATCCACTCGCTCTACGTCGACCAGTGGGACTGGGAACGCACGATGCGCCCCGAAGAGCACAACCTGAACTTCCTGAAAGCGACCGTCGAAACGATCTACGAGGCGATGAAAGCCGTCGAGGAGGAGGTTTACGAACTCTATCCGCACATCACGCCCATACTGCCCGAGCGAATCACGTTCCTGCAGGCCGAGGAGTTGTTGCAGGAGTTCCCCGCGCTGACGCCCAAGGAGCGCGAGCAGGCGGCGGCCCGCAAATACGGCGCGCTGTTCCTCATCGGCATCGGCGGCGAACTTTCCGACGGGCAGCGGCACGACGGACGCGCCCCGGACTACGACGACTGGAGCACCCCGACCGAAGGCGGTTACAAAGGGCTCAACGGCGACATCATCGTGTGGAACCCGGTGCTGGAGAGCGCCTTCGAACTTTCGAGCATGGGCATCCGCGTCGACGCCGAGGCCCTCGAACGCCAGCTTGCGATCTGCGGATGTCCCGAGCGGCGCGAAATGGAGTTCCACCGCCTGCTGCTCGAAGGACGGCTGCCGCTCTCGATCGGCGGCGGCATCGGCCAGTCGCGCCTCTGCATGTTCTACCTGCGCTGCGCCCATATCGGCGAAGTCCAGGTCAGCATCTGGCCCGAGCGGATGATCGCCGAGTGCGCCGCCCACGGCATCTACCTCAAGTGAGGCGGCTCCTCGAAAGCGCCCCGGTCCCTCGCCGAAAGCCGACCGCCCCGCGGAAACGCTCCGGCTGCTCCGGATTAAGAAAAAGCCCCCGCTCCGAGAGCGGGGGCTTTGCTTATTTTCCGGCGGCAGGCTGGTCCGGAGTCTGGCCGTTCTTGTTCTTGTTGTAAAGGAAACGCTTGATCTTGTGCGTGGGGGTCTTGATGAAATCCTCCTTCTCCTCGACGACCTCCGAGATCCGCGAAAAACGGTTGACCTTGGCGTTGACGAAATCCATGATCTCCTTCTTCAGCTGTTCGGTCTTGGCCTCCCAGGCCTCCTTCTTGCTCTCCCACTCCTCGCGCCAGTCGTCGATCATCGACTCGATCTCCTCGCGGTTGAAGTGCACCAGGGCGATCAGGCGGCCCTCCTGCTCCGTGACGATCGAATCGGCGATGCAGACGTGCGAGTTGAGCACCGTCTCGATGTCCTCGGGATAGATGTTCTCGCCGCCGGGACCCACGATCATGTTCTTCAGACGGCCCTTGATGTAGAGCCAGCCGTCCTTGTCCAGCTCCCCGAGGTCGCCCGTGCGGAACCATCCGTCGGCCGTGAAAACCTCCTTCGTGGCCTCGGGATTCTTGAAATAGCCCACCATCGCGCTCGGCGTGCGGGCCACGATCTCGCCCTGACGGGTCTCGGGGTTGACGTTCTCCAGCCGCAGTTCGACGCCCGGGGCCTGGGGACCGGTCGATCCCAGCCGCACCATCGAAGGGGCCGCGCCGGCCAGCAGCGGTGCGGTCTCGGTCAGCCCGTAGCCGATGGCATAGGGGACGCGGGCTTCGAGCAGGAATTTCTCGGCCCCGCCGTCGAGTTTCGCACCCCCGATTCCCAGGAAGCGCAGACGGCCGCCGAAGAGCTTCATCAGTTTCCCGCCCGCGACGCGGTGGAGGTAGCGGCGCATGAAGCCGATGCGGTAGAGCGTGCGCCAGAAGGAGTTGGAATTGAACTTGGCGAGCACCTGATGGCGGTAGATTTTCTCGATGATCAGCGGCACGATCAGCATGACCGTCGGGCGGATCGCCCGCAGGGCGGGCATCAGCGCCGAGGCCGTGGGCGGACGGTCGAGGTAGACCACCCGCGCGCCCATCGAGAAGGGATAGATCATGCCGATGGAGCACTCGTAGGTGTGCGAGAGGGGCAGCACCGAAAGGAACGTGTCGCCGCCGTCGACCGGGAAGATCGAGGCGGAGATGTCGACCTGCGCGCAGAGCGCCGCATGGGTCAGCATCACGCCCTTGGGCTTCGAAGTGGTTCCCGACGTGTAGATGATCACGGCCAGGTCGTCGGGCCGGGGAACGCCCGTCGAGCCTTCCCCGCGGACGCGCTGCGAGATGACGCCGAGGTTCTTGGTGCGGACCGCCACGTTGAGCCGCTCGATGGTCTGCTTCGAGAGCTTGGTGAAAAGTTTGTCCGACACGAGCAGGGCCTTGGCCTCCGAATGCTCGATGATCATGTCCAGCTCCTCGCCCGAGAAGTCGGGCAGGATCGGCACGGCCACCATGCCCGCCGACGTGACGGCGAAATAGCTGATGCCCCAGTTGGGCATGTTGCTGCTCAGGAGAGCCACCTTGTCCCCGGCGCGAAGCCCCGCTCCGGTGAGGATTTCCTGCACCCTGGCGATACGACGGCCCACCTCGGCATAAGTCACGTCATCGCCCTCGTACATCGAGAAAGCGACCTTCGACGCGAACTTCTCCACGCTGTTGCGGACCAGTTCGTACAGTGTATTGATAGTCATCATGTGTTCTTTTTTAGCTACGTTCGGATAACGCAAAAGTTTGGGGCGAAATTACTAATTTCCGGCTAAAAAACACTATTTTTGACATAAATTATCACGATGATCGACCATCTGTACATCAAACGGCTCGCCGTCGGCGCAGGGTTCGACCTCTGCGGCATCGCCCCGTGCCGCCATCTGGCCGAAAACGAAGCGCTGTTCCGCGCATGGCTGGCCCGCGGCCGCCAATCGTCGCTGGGCTATCTGGAACGCAACGTCGACAAACGCTTCGACGCGCGCCGGCTGGTCGAAGGCGCACGCACGGCCGTGGTCTGCGCCGTGTCGTACAAAAACCGCGTCGGCGAGGGCTATCCGCCCGGGCACCGGACGAAGGTGGCCTCCTACGCCTGCGCGGCGGATTACCACGCCACCCTCCGGACGATGCTCGGCGGGATGCTCGACGCCCTGCGCGCGGCGCACCCCGGTCTGGGAGGCCGCGCCTTCGTCGACACCGCGCCGCTGGCCGAAAAGCAGCTGGCCGTAGAGGCCGGGCTGGGGTGGATCGGCCGGCAGTCGCTGCTCGTCACGCCGCAATACGGGAGCTACGTCGTGCTGGGCGAGCTGATTCTCACCGAAGAGACCGACCGCTACGACGCGCCGTTCGAAGGGTCGCGCTGCGGAACCTGCCGCAGCTGCATCGACAACTGCCCCACGGGAGCCGTCGCCCCGGACCGGACCATCGACACGGGCCACTGCATCTCGTGCCGCACCATCGAGCGGGAACAGCCCGGTCAAACGGACCTTCACGGCTGGATCTTCGGCTGCGACGCGTGCCAGAGCCTCTGCCCCTGGAACCGCCGCGCCCCGCAGCACCGCAACGCGGCGTTCGATACCGTGTTCGACCCGCTGGCGATGGACGCCGCGACGTGGCTCGGCATGGACGAGGCGGCGTTCGAAGCCCTCTGCGGCCGCACGCCGCTGACGCGCAGCGGACTGACCCGCATCCGAGAAAACGCCCTTCGAAACGCCGCACCCGAAGAGCCGTCGGAACGCTGAACCTGCTCCCCCGCTCCGGCACGAAAAAGCGGGTTCCGGATTTCCGGAACCCGCTCTGCGGTTTATTTCATGGGGCCGGAGGCTCACTGTCTGCGGCCCGAAGAACTTCGGGAAACCCGGCAGGCCGCCCTCTTCCTCCTGCGGCCCGCAGGCTATTTGGTCAGTTCGGCCAACGCGGCTTTCGCACTCTCGACAGCCGGTCCCGCCGTCACCTTCCGGAAGGCCTCGATGGCCTGCGGCTTCATCTCCTTGGCGTTGTAGGCGGCGCCCAGCGTCAGGTACATCAGGCTCACATCCTCGGGATCGGTCTGCACCTTGGCGGCAGCCTCGCCCAGCTCGATCACCTTGTTGTAATCCTTCTTGCTGGCATAAGCCTGCAAGCGGACCTTCTGCGCCAGAGCGTTTTCGGCGTTCTTCGCCAGCAGCGCGTCGGCCATCGCGATGATACCGTCGAAATCGTTGGCAGCCTGAAGCGTGGCCACCTTGTTATTGGTGTAGAGGGCGATCATCTCCTTGGCCTTGGCGGCGTCATCGGCATACTTGGGGTGCGTCTTGGCGGCCACCGCCTCGTAGATGTCCATACCCTTCTCGTACTCGCCCATCTCGCAGTAGCTCATGGCGAGGTTCAGCGCCATCGCGGTATTGTCCGGGTCGGCCTTGTAGCCCTTCTCGAACACGCCTGCGGCGGTCGCATAGTCCTTGTTGTTGAAAGCGTCGCCGCCCTGGATCTGATAGATCTTGGCCACCCAGCCGTTGGCCTTGGCCATCTGGCTCATGTCGCCGTAGAGTTCGGCCAGCTCCGCCGATTTGGTGAAATTCTTCAGCGCCTCGTCGTAGTTCTTGGTCCGGATCGCTCCGCCGCCCATCATAAAGTAGCATTTGGGAAGCGTCGTCTTGGCCGTGGCCACCAGCGACGCAGCCTCCTCGCTGTCCAGCCCCTGCTCGATCACCTGTTCGAACTTCGCGGCCGCGCCTGCGAAATCCTTGGCGCCGAAAGCTGCTGCGGCTTCGTTGTAGATTGCAGTAACATCCTGCGCCGAGAGCGACACCGCCGCCAACAGCGCGACAACCGATACAAATAACTTTTTCATTGCTTTTCTATTCGATTTTATAAGTTTTTCAGTTCATGCGCCCCTGTCCGAAACGCGTTGGATGCAAAAGTATAAAAAAAATTCCTTTTTTACCAAATCTATCCGCGCAAACCCGCGAAAAAACCGTTCATCAACTCCTCGCACTCCTCCCGGAGCACCCCCCGCGCCACGGTCGTCCTGGGGTGGAACACCGCCTCGGAGTAACGCCGGAAGCCCTTCTTGGGATCGTCGGCGCCCCACACCACGCGGCTCACCTGCGCCCATCCGATCGCCCCGGCGCACATGATGCACGGCTCGACCGTGACGTAGAGCGTGCACTCCTGCAAATACTTGCCCCCGAGCGTCGCGGCAGCGGCCGTGAGGGCCTGCATCTCGGCGTGGGCCGTGGGGTCGGCCAGGGTTTCGACGAGGTTGTGCCCCCGCCCGATCACCGCACCGCCGGCCACGACGACCGCACCGATGGGCACCTCCTGTTGTTTTAACGCCTTTTGCGCCTCGTTTAGTGCCAGGCGCATGAATTTTTCGTCGGTTTCGTGCTGTTCCATGCCGGATTGTTTTCGGCAAAAGTAACCATTTTTTCCGAAGAACGCACCCCGCGCCCGGCAAACTCCACCCGGAAGCGACGCAGGCGCATCAATTTCGATTCAAAACACGCCTTCTTCCAAAAAGAAAAAATCAAAATCAAAGAAATGCTTGCATTTTATTGCATAATTTCTATATTTGCAAATGGAATAGTCCACAAAACCCTTAAATTCAATTTGCTCCTACAAAAAAACACACATCCGGCCAAAAAACGGCCCAAACCATGCACTCTGTATTTCGAAACCAAACCAATTACCAACCAGAACCAATTAAAACCATTATGGAAGAAACTCGCCAAAAAGCACCCGGGAACGGGCATTTTCCGGCAGTCCTGCGATTCGTCGCCGCGCTGCTGCTGTCCGGAACCCTATGCCTCGCGTGGGGGGGGGAAATCTCCTCGCACAGATCCGGAGCATCTATGTAACGATAGATGCAGCCGATGCAAGCATCCGGGAGATCCTCGAATCCATCGAGGCGCAGAGCGATCTGCGGTTCATCTATGCGGATGAAGTAAAACCGATCCTGACCAAGGTCGTAACGGTCAGGGAGAAAAACGTAAGCGCAAACCGGATTCTCGACCAGATCCTGCCCGACGTCGGCCTTCAGTATTCGGTCGGCGGCACGCAGGTCCGCATCTACCAGGCCGCCAGCGGTTCGCGCGACGTCGCCCAAACGGTCAGCGGCACGGTGATCTCCGGCACCGACAACTCCCCGCTGGCCGGCGTGATGATCTACGTCGAAGGAACGACGGCCGGCACGATCACCAACGGCGACGGCTCGTACACCTTCACCATTCCCGCCAAATCGAAATACGTGACCTTCTCGTACGTCGGTTTCGACACGAAGAAACTCCACGTCGAGGACACCGAGCTGTTCAAACTCGTATCGCTCGCCGAGCAGAGCAACGCGCTCGACGAAGTCGTGGTCATCGGCTACGGCACGCAGAAAAAGGAGTCGATGGTCGCTTCGATCACCTCCGTAAAACCCTCCGACCTGAATATCACCTCCAGTTCGCTGACCACGGCGTTCGCCGGCAACATCGCCGGCATGATCTCGCGCCAGACCTCGGGCGAACCCGGCTACGACAGCGCCTCGTTCTACATCCGCGGCATTTCGACCTTCGGGTCGAGCAACTCGCCGCTGATCATCCTCGACGGCGTGGAGGTGTTGAGCAACATGCTCAACAACATGCCTCCCGAGTCGATCGAGTCGTTCTCGGTGCTCAAGGACGCCCAGGCGACCTCGGTCTACGGTTCGCGCGGCGCCAACGGCGTCATCCTCATCAACACGAAAAACGGCCGCAACTCGGAGAAGATGAACGTCTCGGTCCGTCTGGAAAACACCTTCTCGATGCCCACGATGGTACAGCAGGTGGCCGACGGCGTGACCTACATGCAGCTCTACAACGAGGCCGTCTTCAACACCGCCAAGGAGACCGGAACGCTCCACGCCTACCAGCCGTTCTACTCGGCCGACAAGATCAACGGCACGAAGGCGGGACTCAACAAGTACCTCTATCCGAACAACGACTGGTACGACCTGATGTTCAAGGATTTCTCGGTCAACCAGAACCTCAACCTCAACATCCGCGGCGGCGGCCGTAAGGTCAGCTATTTCCTCAACGCGGCGGTCTCGAACGAAAACGGCATCATCGCCGACATCGAGCAGAACCCCTACGACGTGAAGATGAACCACCAGAAATACATCTTCCAGAGCAACGTCAGCGCCAACATCACCAAGACGACGGTCGTCGGCATCAAGGTCAACGCCCAGCTGGAGTACAACACCCGCCCGATCGAGGACATCGGCAACCTGTTCTACTACTCGATGCGCGCCAATCCGGTGCGTTTCCCGGCCACGCTCCCGGCCGAGGAGGGCGACACGTTCGTGCGCTACGGCAACAACGCCTCGTGGGACACCGGCGCCACCGACCTCAACCCGCTGGCCAAGCTGTCCCGCGGCTACGGCAAGCGCTACTACTCCTACATGACGACGGCCTTCACGCTGGACCAGAACCTGGATTTCTTCACCAAGGGCTTGAGCGCCAACCTCACGGCGTCATTCTACAACTACACCTATTCGGCGACCTACCGCACGGCAACCCCCTATTATTTCAAGGTCGAGGACGGCAGTTCGCTCAACCCCGACGGCACGGCCAATCTCATCACCAACTCGATCGGCGACACGGGCACGACCTACCTGACCAGCACCGACGGCAACGGCGGCCACCGCCGCTACGCACTGCAAGCCTCGCTGAACTACGCCCGCAAATTCGGCAAACACGACGTAGGAGCCATGTTCGTCTACCGCATGAACGAGAAGAAGAACAACATCGCCGGCACGAGCGAGGAGAACCTGCTGCCCTACCGCGAGCAGGGCATGGCAGGCCGCGTGACCTACGGATTCGACAACCGCTACCTGTTCGAGGCCAGCTTCGGCTACAACGGCTCGGAGAACTTCGCTCCCGGCAAACGCTGGGGTTTCTTCCCCTCGGCGGCGGCCGGCTGGGTGATCTCCAACGAGTCGTTCTGGGACGGCATCCGCAAGACGGTCAGCAACCTGAAGATCCGCGTATCGTACGGTCTGGCGGGCAACGACGCCTTGGGCGAGCGCTTCCCCTACCGCTCCATCGTGGCCATGGGCGAAGAATCGGGATTCTACTACAACTGGAACTCCCAGGGCAAAGGCCCGAAGATCACCACCTACGGCAACCCCAACGCGACGTGGGAGGAGGCCAAGAAACTCGACGTCGGTCTCGAACTGGGACTGTTCAACGCGCTGAACATCGAAGCCGCCTACTTCACCGAAGACCGTACGGGCATCTTCATGCGGCGCACCTCGCTGCCTTCGTCGACGGGCCTGCTGGGCGTTACGCCCTACGGCAATATCGGACGTGTGAAATCGCACGGCGTCGACCTTTCGGCCGTCTACAACAAGCAGTTCAACAAGGACTGGTCGCTGAGCCTGCGCGGCACGTTCACCTTCTCGCGCAACGAAGTGGTCGAGAAGGATGAAGGCGACCTGATGTACGACTACATGTCGGTCGTGGGACATCCGGTCAACGCCATCACCGGCGTGCTGGTCGCCGACGGGCTGTTCACCTCGCAGGAGGAGATCGACAACTCGCCCAAACAGCAGTTCGGCAACTACACGGTCGGCGACATCAAGTACCGCGACCTGAACGGCGACGGCATCGTCGACGGCAACGACGTGACGACGGCCGGCAGCCCGACCGTTCCCGAAATCCAGTACGGCATCGGCGCGACGGTGAAGTGGCGCAGGCTCGACTTCTCGTTCATGTTCCAGGGCGCATCCAACGTATCGCTGCGGATGTACAACATGCACCCGTTCTGCGACGCCTCGCACTTCGGCTACGGCATCACGCAGTACATCGCCGACAACCACTGGTCGGAGGACAACAACCGCGCCGACGCGGCCTATCCGCGCCTGACCTCGCAGTTAAGCTCCAACAACACCCAGAGTTCGACCTTCTACATCCACGACGCCAAATACCTGCGCCTGAAAACCGTGGAGCTGGGCTACACCATCAAGAAACTCCGCGTCTACCTGTCGGGCAACAACCTCTTCGTCATCTCCCCGTTCGACTACTGGGACCCCGAAAAGGGCGGCGGCCACGGCCTGTCCTACCCGTTGCAGCGGACGGCGAAAATCGGCGTTCAATACCAATTCTAATCCAAAAGAAGATACCGTTATGAAAAAAATAGCAATGGCGTTAGCCCTCCTTCTCGCGGCCGCATCCTGCGATTTCCTGGATGTCGTTCCCGAGGGCAGTCCCACGCAGGACGACATCTACAAGACCCAGGCCCAGGCCGAAAAGATGCTCTTCATGGTCTACGGCAAGTGCCCCGACCTGTTCCATGCGCAGGCCATGCCCGACCTGAGCGGCGGCGACGACCTGATTTCGAGTTACTACGGATCGGTGCGTTATTTCTCGTGGAAGAGCCTCGTATACGCCACCTCGCAGGAGTCCCCGACGAACACCTACTTCAACATGTGGGGAACGACCTCGGGACTTCCGACGGGTAACTACTCGTACAACATCTACGAAGGCATCCGTTATGCCTACAACTTCCTGAACAACATAGGTTCTGTTCCCGACATCTCGGAGGCCAACCTGCGCTACTGGTCGGGCGAGGCGCACTTCCTGATCGCCCACCTGCACCAGATCCTGCTGGAGTACTACGGTCCGATCGTACTGGCCCGGGAGGAGATCGACCTGAATGCGCCGGCCAGCAGCGTGAACGTGCCGCGCAGCACCTACGACGAGTGCGTCAATTTCATCGAGGAGGAGTTCCGCAAGGCCGCCGACATGCTGCCCGACTACTGGGGTCCCATCGCGTACGGCCGCGCCATCAAGGCCACGGCGCTGGCCTACCGCGCCCGCCTGCTGCTCTACGCCGCATCGCCGCTGGTGAACGGCAATTCGGAATTCTACGCCGATTTCGTCAACAAGGACGGCACGCACCTGATCAACCAGACCTACGACGCCGAGAAGTGGAAACGCGCGATGGACGCTGCCAAGGAGGCTATCGACTGCGTGGAGGCTTCGAAGGAAACGGGAGCCTACACGATGGACGACCGCCAACTGGGCCTCTCCGTGTCGAAAAGCACCAGCACGACCGACCCGTTCGAACTGGGGCGCGCCAACTACACCTACATCTTCACCGGCGACGGCAACGCGACACAGTTCTTGAACCAGAACGAGTACCTGATGAGCCTGAACAAGTCGGGCTCGATCACCTACACGCAGAAGCAGTTCGGCTGCCACCTGGCCAACAACTACACGAAGGTGTCGGGCGCCTACCGCGGCTATTTGTGCCCGACGTTCGAGGCCGTCCAGATGTATTACACCCGGAACGGACTTCCGTGGGAGGACGACCCCGAGACGAAGGACATCGACCCGCTGGCCTACAACAAGGCGGCCGGGACGGTCGAGATGCACCTCCATAAGGAGCCGCGCTTCTATGCGTCGGTGGGTTACGACCGGGGCACGTACCGCTTCAACGGCGGCAAGATGACCATCAAGGCGCACAAGGGCGAGCCGCAGGGCTTCACCGGCAGCTACGACAACGAATACCAGTCCTACAACGGTTATTTCTGCCAGAAATGGGTCAACGAACAGTCGAAGATGACGCTCAACTCAAGCGGAAACTACTCCGTCAGCACCTACATGAGCTACGTCTTCCCCTACATGCGCATCGCCGAGCTGTACTTAAGCTACGCCGAAGCCGACTTCGAGTACGACGGCACGTTGAGCGACTACGGCTACGAGTGCCTGAACAAGATCCGCTCGCGCTGCGGCCTTCCGACGTTCCAGGAGTCGTGGAGCAGGGCCGGCGGCATCCCCTCGGGCCAGAAGCTGCGCGACATCATCCGCCGCGAGCGTTCGATCGAGTTCCTGATGGAGGGACGCCGTTTCCACGACATCCGCCGCTGGAAGATCGCCGAAGAGTGCCTGCGCCCCATCCCGAAGGCCTGGAACATCGAGGGCGACACGCCCGAGAAGTTCTACAAGCTGATCGGCATGAAGGAGAACGACACGCGCATCTTCACCACGCCGAAACACTACTGGCTGGCGATCCCCAACTCGCAGCTCAACATCAACGGCCAGCTGGTTCAGAATCCGGGTTATTAACCATTAGCGAAAAGAAACGACCATGAAAAAGCTATTTTTAGCGCTCGCGCTGTCGGCGGCAGCCTGCCTGGCCGGGTGCTCCGACAACGAAGAGATCGGATACGACATCGGCTCGAAGGTGCTGATCCCGAAAAACGGCCTGCAACAGGTCGCCCTGACGGCCGATGCCGCAGCGATCGACTACGAGGTGTGGATCTACCGGAGCGGCTACAACGAAGGCGGTTCGACGGCCGCACTCTCGGTCGACGCCGAAGCGCTGGCCGCCTACAACAAGGCCAACGGTACGGCTTACGTGCTGATGCCCGAAGCCTGCTACGACCTCCCGACCGCCGCCGTGCGGCTCGACAACAACGCCCACACCGCGAAGATCGGCATTCGGATCGACGTCTCGGCGATCACGGCGGACAGTCGCTGCGTGCTGCCCGTTTCGGTCGGCAGTCCCGACACGGAGGTGAACGCGGCGGCCGCCACGGTGCTGATCTTCCCGGTCCGCCCCACGACGGAGAAGCCTGAAAACGCCCAATGACCCGGCCGGATCAATCAACTGAAAAATTAACCATATAACCTTCCTAATATGAAAAAAGGTTTTTTATCGTTTTTTCTGTTCACGGCTTTCGCCCTGGCGCTCTGCCCGTCGTGCAAAGACGACGAGACGGCCGAATGGAAAAACGTCGCGTTCTCGGTAGCGTCCAACCTCGCCCCCGAAAACGGGACCATCCCCTACGAAGGGAGCACGGTCGTGTTCACCGTAACGACCGACGGCAAATGGACCTATGCGATAGACCAGAGCAAGACCGACTGGTTCACCCACCCCACCGTCGACGGCATGACGCTGGCGATTCTGATTCCGGAAAACACCGTGAGCAGGGAGCGCTCCGGCGTGGTCCGGTTCATCTCGGTCTCGGACCCCACGCTGGTCGAGGAGTTCACTATCACGCAGGAACCCGGACCCGTGCCGCCCGAAGCGCCGAAAGCCGACCTGCTCGACGTTGTCTTCCACGCCGACGGCACGGCCGAGGACGTATCGCCGCTCAAGAACGAGGTGCTCTCCTACCCCGGCACGGCGCTGACCTGCTATTACCACGACGTCTACAAGCGCATCGTGACCAACTACACGCACACCCCGGGGCAGGGTTCCCGCAAGGATTCCTATTACCGGGTGGACTACTACACGAACGAGACGTTCAAGCAGGGTCTGGACGACGGCCACACGCTGGAGGTCGTCCTGCGTTCGAACCGCAACGACGGCACGAAGGAGTACAAGCCCTTCTCGGCGCATGAAGCCGGCGGCACGGGTTTCCTGATCTGCAAGGAGGGCCAGGGAGGCCATCCGGCCTGCATCACGTTCCTGCCCAATGTGAGCACCACGGGCAAAAGCACGTGGCGCTGGGCGCAGAGCGACGTGACGCCCGAACCGGGCCGTTACTACCACGTCGTGGGCGTCTGGGACAAAACCGCCGAGAAAGCCTATATCTACGTGGACGGCCAACTCAAGGGCACGGCCGACGCTCCGGGCGAACTGATCCACGCCAAGGACGGCGCACGGTGGTTCGCGCTGGGCGGCGACTCGGCCGTAGGTTCGATGGGCAACGCATGGAACGGCGAAGTGGTTCTGGCCCGCGTCTTCGACGACGCGCTGACCGGGGACCAGATCGCCCTGCTCTACCAGGATGCGGCGTTCGCCGGCCAGACGCCCGTAGAATTCGCACTCTCGAACCTCGCCTACCTGACCAGGTGCGAGATCGGCGCAGGCTACACCTATACGATCTACGGCAACGGTTTCGCAGCCGGCGACAAGGTAAAGTTCACCTCGTCGGCCAACGTGACCGCAGCGTTCACGGCCGACGCCGCATTCACCGAAGCCTCCGGCGACAATACCCTTCAGTCGCTGGCAGTGACCCTCCCCGCGGGGATTCCCGCCGGAACGGGCCGGTATTTCATGGCGCTCGTCCGCAACGGCAGCCAATACCCGCTCGGCACGGTCGAATTCACCGTCTGCGACAATCCCTCCGTCTCGATGCCCCGGATCATCGCGCACCGCGGCCAGCATCAGGACGGCGTGGAGAATTCGACCGAGAATTCGATCGCTGCCCTGACCAACGCCCAGAAACTGGGCATCCACGGCGCCGAGTTCGACGTCTGGATCACCGCCGACGACGTGCCGGTGATCAACCACAACGCGACGGTGGCAGGCAGCGACCTGCGGATCGAAGAGAGCGCCTATGCACAGATCAGGGACCTCACGCTGGCCAACGGCGAAAAACTGCCGACGCTTGACGCCTATCTGGAGCAGGGCGCCAAGGACGCTTCGATGAAACTGATCTGCGAAATCAAGACCCACAGTTCGGCTGCAAGCAACACGCGGGCCGTCAACGCCGTCGTGGCCGCCGTCAAGGCGAAGTCGATGGAGACGCGGGTCGATTACATCGCCTTCGACTACGAGGTCTGCAAGCAGCTCCGGGCGGCCATGCCCGCGGCCGGCGTACAGTACCTGGGCGGCGACAAGGCTCCGGCCGAAGTCGCGGCGGACAAGCTCTCGGGCATCGACTACCAGTATTCGACCGTGCTTTCGAAAAAACCCGAGTGGGTGACGGAAGCCCACGCCGGCGGAATCGAGGTCAACGCCTGGACGGTCAATTCGACGGCCGACATGATGGCCTGCATCGCGCTGGGTGTCGACTACATCACCACCGACAACCCCGCCACGCTGAAAAAACTGCTGGAGACACCGTTCGTCACAGCCCCGAAATAACCGCGGAGGCTCCGTTTCGGATTTCTGGATTCGCAGGCCGGACGATTGTCCGGCCTGCGTTCTTTGCGGAATCCGCGTTTTTTTATTAGTTTTATACCCGAAATCAACCTTATACGACAACCCTGCAATGAAGAAACTTTTGGTATTGGCATGGGCCGGCGCTGCGTTGCTGTCCGGCGGCATGCTCCGGGCGGAAAACATCCTCCTCTCGACCCGGAATTCCTCGCTGCTGCTGACGGCAGAAAAAGGCAAAACCCCTCTGTTCCAGTATTTCGGAGCGCGCGTCGCCTCGCCCGACGACATCCTCGCCAGCGGAGCGGCGTTCGGCGATGCGGCCTACCCGCAGTTCGGCGCCCAGTGTTACCGCGAAGTAGCCATTCAGGCGACGCACGGCGACGGTTCGATGTCGCTCGAACTGGCTGTCGAGTCGGTGTCGCGCGACCGCAGGGACGGCTCCGAAACCACCGCCATCGCCATGAAGGACAAGCACTACCCGTTTTTCGTGACGCTCTTCTACAAGACCTACGACGACTGCGAGGTGATCGAGACGTGGACCGAGATCAGCCACACGGAGAAGAAACCCGTGACGCTCTACCGGTTCGCATCGGCCTACATGCCCGTCCGCCGGGGCGACACGTGGCTGACGCATTTCCACGGCACATGGGGAGCGGAATGCTACCTCCACGAAGAACCGCTGACCGACGGCATGAAGGTGCTCAAGAACAAGGACGGCGTGCGCAACACGCAGCGCGACAACCCCTCGCTGATGATCTCGCTCGACGGACGCCCCCGGGAGGCGTGTGGTCGCTGGTTCGAATCCAGTCACCCCGACTGATGAAAAATCCTTGATATTCAATCGAATATCGAGGATTTTTCTTTTGTGGTATATAGTCCGAAAAATGGCGGTGGTACACAAGTGGTACATAAATGGTCGCTATTCGAAAAATTTCAATCTCAGTCGTTAAGTATTTGGCTGTTGGTTAGTTGCTGTGCTTGGGCCTATATAGTCGCTCCGAACAGGCGGATAATGAATTTTATCAGGTTTGTGGCTATATGAGCTGTAATTGCGTCGCAGTAGCTCCTATTAGTGTTTCATATAACGCTTGTCATCAACAAATAAACCGAAATGATTGGAGTTTTATCAGTAAAAACTTGGTATTATAGTAGTTTCATCCTCTAACTCTTTGTTGTTCGCATTAAATTTAATATTTTAGAGGAAAATTCTTTTGTATTATGGAAGCAAGCAAGGTTATTACTTATAGTCTTTTGGCTCAAATCCGGAATTCGGGCAATTTTGTGAATAGCTCTGTTGAGATATAAAATATGCGTTATATAAATTAATAACTCAATCTGGTGTTTATAAAGGCGCGTCTATAACTGAAATATCTACGTGGATTTGCCAATACTTTGGTTTGGATTTTCCTCCTGCTGTTTTAGAAAAGATTTTATTAAAAATCGGACAAGAAATCAATACTTCTGAAGAACTAAAACTACAAGTATATCGAGATGGTAGTTTTTGGATTAAGAATTATTCATTTGAAGAGTTTAATGATATCTATGAAACCAATCGTCAACAAGTCGAATTGGTGCAAACGATGTTTAAGCAGTTTTGCGATATTAATGATGTTAAAAAAGATTCATACAATACAATATTTGATTTTGTAAATCTGAATAAACTCAAAATATCGAATTATCTTGCAAATCGAGATTATAGTGTAAATGGGAGTAAATTTTCTATAGAGGCCCAATTTGTGGAATATTTCAGAAATATCCCCGGTTGCTACGAGGTAATTCGAAAAATTTATTTAGGCTCTATTTTATCTTGCTATCTTTCTGAATATGAACCCCAAGATAAAATGATGTCTGATGTAGAGCTTTTATTAGACACGAATTTTATAGTTAGTTTACTTGATCTTAATACTCCAGAGTCTACTACTACTTGCCGACAATTATTGAAAATAGCATCAAGTTTCGGGTATTCCTTGCGTGTTTTGAAAGAAACAATCAAAGAAACGACAGATTTATTATTGAAAAAAGCCGAATATTTTGATAAATCGTTTCTTCCTAAACTCATTAATCCAGAAGATATTTATAAAGCATGTGAACGCCGCAACCTTAATAGAAATGACTTAGAGCGAATTGCTGATAATCTGGAGAATATTTTAGTTGATGAATATAGTATTCTTCAAATTCCATACACTGTTAAATATCAGAATTTGGCTAAAAGTAGTACGGAATATGCAGAATTTAAGAAGATCAGAAATACTGATTTTGCAGCATTACACGATATTATGGCATTGTATTATGTGCGAGAGAAGCGTGGTAAAAAGAAAATAAAACATTTTGAGGATGTAAATTGTTGGTTTGTAAATAATGCTATAAATCATGATAACTCAGATTATGTAGGCTATAAGTTAAGAGGGTATCAGCCAGAAATAATTAGAGCTGACGAATTATTATGTGTGTTATGGTTTATTAAACCAGATATTGGAAATGGCGATTTGACAGATGGCGTTGTTGATACGAATTTGAATGCTTTGATATCATGTACTCTAAATTCATCTTTACCGCAAGCATCCATTATAAAAGAGTTGGATGATAATATTCAGAAATACAAAGATGCCTCAATATCAGACAAAGACATTCTGCGGATTGCGACACGTATTACAACTCATCAACTCAAAAATATTGAGGAATTAAATGAAATTGCAGAGTCAGATAGTAAACAGTTTGTTCAAAAATTGAAAGAAGAGGCTGACAAACAAAAACAAGAGGATGATAAGCGCATTGCTCGGTTTGAAGATGTTTTGAAAAAATTAGAACGACTGTCATCGAAACCGTCTGATATTGAAGTCGAGAAGCGTAAACGGTTTAAATTAATAAATGAGAATAGAGAACGGGATAGAAATGACTATATAAAGAAACAAATTTGTAAATGGCGTTTGAAAACATGGTATTGGGTTGGTGGAATAACTGTTATTTTATTGGTGTGTCTTGCTTGCTATTTAGTATTGCCATCTACCGAAGGAATAGATTGTTTTCTCCAAAAGAAGTCAATATCATTAATTGGGGCATTTATATTGGGAGTTTTTGATCTTTTTGTAATCAAAAATCTTTATGATAAATATTGTAATCATTCGAATATTAATGCTTTTAAGATGAATATTATTGTGCCGGAAGAATTGAAAAATTTAAATAGAATTGAGGATATGCCAAACTGAAAGTTTTTTTGCAACTGAATAATAAGTTAGATATTTTGTTCTTTTTAGCTATAAATTACCTTATGGTGCAATGAAAAATGACCTGCCAATATGTTTTGGCAGGTCATGCAAATTTTACTCCGCCGATGTCCCGATCAGCAACAGTATCGAATAATCGGTTTCCGCCAGTTTTGCATCCGTGCCGCAGTCCCAGACGATATTTACTTGCTGGGCAAATTCATGGATGACGGTTAAGAGGCTACATAGGTCGTCGAAACTAATTTCCGAAGCGGGATGATAGCTTACTTTTACAATCACGTCGAGGTCGGCTTCGATGTGCCGGGCTTCCAATTCGGTGCGGAGTTGTTCCGCCAAGATGGGCATTGTACCCTCGACCGTAATTAGGGCGCAAGATGCCGCGCTATTCAAAATGCGGTCGAAATCGTTCCGGACGATTTGCACCATGTCGTCTTCCGATGCGCTGAATTGGGTGTCGAGGTAGAGCCTGATTTCTTCTTTGTTTTTCATGTGATTTTGTTTTTGGGGGTAATACATTCCGGCTGTGAATACGCAGGTCAATTCAGCCGCTATGTACTGGAGACCATCATTGCGGCTTGCTTATTTAAGCCCTATACACTGGCTTGAAACAGGCGGTTAATGAATTTTATTGAGAGTGCGACTACATGAGCTGTAATCATGTCGCAGTATCTTCTGTCGGGATTTAACAAAGCGACCTGCCGGGTTGTGGCAGGTCGGGACAACTAATAATGGTCGGGATAAAGATTCGGAAAGGATTTGGATAACAACTTACAGCTATGTGCTTTATCCTCGACCGGAATTATATACGATTACATATTTATCCTTAAAGGCCGTAATGTTCACGATAAGACTGCATCAGTTGTTCCATCATCCTCATAGATTCATAAGATTCTGTTACCTTTCTTATATCATAGATTCCCTGGAATGTTCCAAAAAATATGCCAAGAGGACCTTTCAAGAATACGGAAGTTTCTGATTTATCTTGAATTAGTTCTTGGGTATACCCAAATTTCAATGTGAATTTTTCATTCACTTCATTTGTACAATTCATCTTTACAACTCTACTGTTATCTTCAGCTGAAAGAACACCATCTTCTGTCGATTCGACAATAAGAATAAAATTTTTATATACTCCTCCATTATATTCAAGTCTTACACCTATTGTAGGTAACTTGTCTTGCATTTGAACAAAATAGAGGTATATAGTTCCTATATGTGCCTCAATATCCTCACTTAACAATGCATAGGCAGTTGGAATTCGATAGAAATAACTATTAGTAGAAAGATCGTAATTTCCAATTTTGTACTGAGCGGACGCACTCAAGGATATGAATAGTACTCCAAGAATAGATAAAATCTTTTTCATTGTTTTGAGTTTGGTAATTTTAGTTATAGTATTTGTTTGATGTTTATTACGTGTACTTTATCTGTGTTGCCAATATGAAACTTGAGATGAATTATTGTTATGGCTTGTATACTTATGATAGCAATTTTCTATCTTAGAGATATTGAGTTCGCTACTTCGCTTTAATAAGTATTGGCTGATTTGAGCATTTACAATCCCATCAATTTCCTGCTCTGGTTTATGAGCATATCTGTTACGCATTTCTCTATATTCTAAAGGGTGATGGTTAATAAGCAAATCATAAAATTGTTTTGCATGAAACCTTTGTGGTAAATAATCGTGAATTAAGAGTCTTAAAAGGTTGACTCCAATAGCATCTAAAATCTCAAATACACTTCTGTCCATGATTCCCAATTTTAATAAAGTCTTTTGGGGTGAAGAATGCTTTTTGATGTAGTTCTTTCTTAATACATTGATCGTTATAACACATACTCCCCCCCCCCAAAAAAACAGTAATTCGAAAGGATGGCTTTTTATGGGATCTCTATTAATGTTCATGCTTACCGGAGGGGCTCATAGTACATCCGCCATAGGCGGTTGAACCGCAATATACACATTTGCCATAGCCGGATTCATGTTTGTGTTTTCGAGTCGGACTGTTTATGCATCCTCCATACGCAGTTGATCCACAATACACACATCTGTCTCCTATCTGCTGGTGTTCGTGTTTCCCGTGCGGACTGTTCATGCATCCGCCAAAAGCGGTGCTACCGCAAAATTTGCATTTACTCATAGCAACAAGTTTTTATGTTGCCATTCGGCTCCTGTATGGCTGGGTTAGTAGTAAAAAGAAAGCGTGGAGTCGATTTCGTCTATCTAACGGAAGGTTGTAGCAGAACCCATGTAAGAATAAACGAGGCAATACCCCACGCTCGAATAGATATGGGATATGGGCGCACCGAATGCGCCCTGCCATGATCTAAACAAGAATGAGTGCTGTTCGTCGTCCTCTTACATGTTGAAAACTGCTACATTTTCCGTCAAGGACAGTGCGAAAACACTTTCAATATGTCCGCCGCAGTCCTTGCGGACATCGGCAGTGACAAAGTTAGAAATTATTTTCGCTCGAACAACACTCGATGGGGTATCGCCGTATAAATTTCGGTGGAATCGGCCTCGGGAGTCTCTACGTTCCGAGGCCATCATAAAAAAAAGCCGAAACCCCTCGAAAAGGTTCCGGCTCGGCGTGCGGGACGGTGGGCTACTTGAACGTCACCCCGTGTTTCTTGCAAATCCATAAGAAGGTCTCGATCCCGATTTTCCGGCTCCGCAGACATTTGGCGAACTGCTCGTCGCAGTCGGTCGGGTAATACTTCTTGGAGTGCATGCTGACCAGATGAAATAGCCGCAGACCCTCCTCCTTGCCGTATTCGTGTGCCAAGGCGCATCCGATGCAATACCAGTCGTGATAGTCGTCGGTGATATCCTTCTTCTTTTCACGGATTTTCTTGATTAATTTATAGACCTTTGCATCGAGCAGCTTCTTTTCCCGGGCCGTCCGGACTTTGGCCCTTGCGGTTCTTTCTTTCAGCACGCCCCGATAAGGCTTCGCGTGCGGATTGATGTATGGGTAGGCATCGTAACTGGCTCCCCGCAAGCGGCAGACATCGCAACACCCTTGGTCGGCGACGAGCCCCGTTTTCTCGTAGATCTCCCGAACCAGAGCGTCGAATTGTGCCAGGTGCATGTCCGGGTGAGCGATGCGGAAAATCAGGTACAAGCCATTCCCGCTGATCGACATACTTGCACACAACAAGCTGTCGAAGGTCTTGGCGACGAGTCTCTTCTTCTCGAACCACTCCGGCCCGAATACGCCGTTGTCCTTGTGGTCGATGTCGATGCATATGAACCCGGTGTGCTGAACCAGCCCGTCACGGCTCCGAGTCTTGAATATCCCGCTGGGAGTGATGCACGGCAGGTTGCGTTTAATTCGTTGGCGAACCTTCTCGTTGGAGGTCGTGCGGAACGCGATAACCTGCTCCTTGAATTTGGCAGTCTTACACCACTTTATCAGGTCAACATCGCCGAGTGGTTTCTGTGCGAAGTAGTTCTCGAACACGGAGACCCTGATCTGAGGGAGTTCCGGGGGATTCGAACTGACTGTTTGCCTTTCTATGTACCCATTGTCATATTCGTTTTCTTTCATGTTAGAATTATCTTTTAGGAGCGACCTATTCATATTGTATATCGTTGAGTATTCGTAGATTGTCATTTTCTTCGTCTTCGGTTTTTGTGAAAAATTTGTTGAGTTCTTCGTCGTTATTCTTTTTGATTGCCTTCTTTTTGTACTTTGCTTGCCGTTTCCGTTCGTTGGCATCCAGCTGGGGACGGATCAGTATGAAGGTTCGCATCTGCTCTCCGTTGAGATCCGTCGGTTCCTCGCCGTAGAGAGCATATCTCATAATCACATCATAGAGGTGTAATCTTGCCCTGTTCTTCATCGAGGCCAACGCTTCATAAAAGGTACGGTAGAAGATGAACCCTTCACGGGGCGGAACCTCCGGGTCGAATGCGGGCTTGGTCGTTGTTGTTTCAGTTTTCATGGTTAATGCTTTTTTAATTGGTTTATTCTCTGGATGTTTTCCTGTTCGATCGTCGGGTGTGATTCGCTCTGCAACCAGTCGAGAATCTCCTCACGGTTAAAGTAAAGTTTGCGGCCTTTATGCTCTGGTTTGTGGAACGGTATCTTTCGTTCACTTGTGAGCTTATAGACCGTAGAGATACTGTACCCTGTAAGCCGGGCAACGTCGGCAACTGTCAGCACCTCTTTGTCCGGAGCGCGGCTCGGAGTTAGATGCCCCATAATTTTGTCGATTGATAAGATCTCTTTCAACTGTCCTACCGTCAGCATTGCGATCGGGGTGTCGTCGGTAATATTTTTCATATTCTTGTAAATAATTTGAAAGTTTACAATCTAATTTACCAGCCGGACTGTTTAATGACTTTTAATGGAGATAATCCGCTGTTTAACAGCGGATTATCTAATATTCTTTTTTCCTATATGGGTTCATGTTGTGGAAAATCTTCATAAATGGCAGGAATATGTTGAATATTAGTAGCATATCGACCTTGTTTTGGCTCTTGAATAATTTGTACAGGACATCGTATATATGATAGATCGTAGCGTTTGAGGGTGCATGAGTTTCTCGGATTATTTGTGTTCGAGAAATTTTGTCCACATTAAAATAGACGTGGTGGTAGTAGAACATACAATAGCCTATATACATCCAAATTCGGAAATCGGCCTTGGATTTGTCGAAGATGCTATTTCTGAATATAGAGAAAGTCCTTCCGCATCTTTTACATAAGCGTAATTTTTCATTATTCTTTCTGAAAGGGCCGTTTTGACAGCTGCCGCAATGCGGGCATCGTCGTTTTTTGGGCTTTGATTCAATATCAAAATCAACACAAGTCTTGGCGTACAGTTTTATAAGACTATTTTCGGTGGGGAACCGTTTGATGAACCTTTTATAACTGACAGGCGATGATTGGAAAAAATACATATTCGGTTGATTTTAAATCGTATATTTGTGCTAATAGCGTAAAAAGGCGAGCAGAATTAAACCGTGATGGCCGTTAGAGCACTTTCGCCGCCTCGTTGATCACTTCGTTGTCGAAGCTGTCGAGATAGATGTTCGTGGTTTCCAGATCGGCATGGCCGAGCATCTGTGAAATCACCTCGCGCGGAATGTTGTTGCGCTGCAAGGTCATGGCCGCCGTATGGCGGGAGACGTAGCTCGTCAGGTGAAAATCTATTCCGAGCTCCTCGGCGAGCAGGCGCAGGTATTTTTGATACTTGCTGTAACGGGCCCGAATGTGCATGTAGAGCCGCTCGCCCGTATAGCCGGAGCGGGTGACGATCGGCAGCAGGAAATCGTCCACGGTCGGCGAGGCCGCTTGCAGGCTCCCGATCAGTTGCCGGATTGCGGGCGTGATCTTGATCGAAATAGGTTTGACACCTTTCTGCCGCTTGATCTTCTGCCGCTTGTAGACGATATAGTCGCCGTCCTCCATCTGTTTGATCTGGGCGGCCGTGAGCATCGCCATGTCGATGAACGAAATGCCGTAACAATAGTAGGAAAAGAGAAACAGCTTGCGAGCGTATTCGCATTGCGGATTGCTGGCCGTGGTGCTTTTGAGTTTCGACAGCTCGGCGGCAGGCAGGTAACGTTTGGCAGTCGCCTCTTCGAGTTTGGAGACCTCGAACCCGCCCCGTCCGAACGGGTAGGTCGCTACCGAACCGACACCCTCCGCATTGGCCCGGTTCAGAATGGCCCGTAACGCTTTGAAATAGAATTTGCGCGTATTGCCGCAACAGCCCCGCTTTTGAAGAAACATATCGAATCCCCGGACATAACGCAGGTCGATGTCGGAAAAGAGCCGTTGATCCAGCTTCCGGTCATAGCTTCTCAACATGTCCTGCGTCTGCTTATAGGTTTGGGAATTGCCGATATGTCCCGTCGCGTGCAGTTCCGCGATACGGTCGGTGAAATAGGCGTTGAACTTTCCCTGTTTGGAGGTATTCAGAAAGGCGTCCTCGAACTGGTTCAGCGTCCAGTCGATGCCTTCGATCTCGAAACGTTCGACGATCTCGCGGGCGCGAACCTTGTACTTCGCCAGCAGCGCATTGTCGGCCTCGCGTTGTTTATTCTCGGCTTTCTGCTCGGCTCCTTTCAGGTTGCGCAGGATGATGAATTGCTCACCGGCCTCGTCCCAATATGCGGGATCGGCGTAGAGGTCGAGTGCGATATATTTGCGCCGCTTGTTTTTGGTGATACACAGCCTGACCGCATAACGGCCGTTGCGGTCGGCCTTGTCGTGACGACGGGGAAATCGGATGGAATAAGCCATAGCTTTACACAGTTTTTCTTCTTGATTCGCTGATAGTTATCGAAATGTCATACGACAAGCGAATGAAGATACTGTCAAAGCTGGATTCGATAGATCCGGCCGAAGCACTAACCGCCTACCCGAGAATTGCAGAGTATGATGCGATTACTAAATTGCCCATCTGTCGTAGACGGGGCAAAAATAATATGTCGATGAAGCGATTGCAAATATTTTTTTGTTTTAATTATAGATCAGTTGACAATCAGTATATTATGACTTGATGCAAATTATGAATTCGCATTTGTATAGATGAAAATATCGAGATTTTGCAAAAATCTCGATATTTTGATATTTTATTCACTGCTCAATTTACTCGGCATCGGTCTTGTGTTCGCGGAATGGTACAATTAGTTTACTCAAATAATTATTCGATTTGCATAATTTGAATAAAATAATTATTTTTGCAAAAATGATATTCCTATGGCGAAGATTATAAATCCATTCATCGTGACCGGAAAGATCGCTCCGGAGTATTTTTGCGATCGGGTGAGCGAATCAGCCCGGCTTGTCAAGTCGGTTACCAACGGCAATAATTTGGTTGTCATTTCACCGCGCCGTATGGGTAAAACAGGGCTGATTCAGTTCTGTTACGACAAGCCGGAAATCGGTAAGGAGTACTATACTTTTTTCATCGATATTCTGCATACGTCGAGCCTCCGCGAATTTACCTATCTGCTCGGCCGGGAGATTTATGAAACACTCCTGCCTCGCAGTCGTAAAATGGCGACTCTTTTCATTCAGACGATTAAGTCCATCAGCGGGAAATTCGGGTTCGACCCCATCACTAATCTTCCCACTTTCAATGTGGAGTTGGGAGATATCGAGCGGCCCGAATATACGCTCGATGAGATTTTCCAATATTTGTCTCATGCGGACAAGCCTTGCATCGTAGCGATTGATGAGTTCCAGCAAATTGCCAAATATCCGGAGAAGAATATAGAGGCTTTGTTGCGGACTCACATCCAAAGGTTGGAGAACAGCCATTTTATCTTTGCCGGGAGCGAACGCCACATGATGCAGGAGATGTTTGCATCGGCCGCCCGGCCGTTCTACCATAGTGCCGACATGTTGGAGCTGAAAGCCATTCCTGCGGAGATTTACATTCCGTTTATCGTCGGGCATTTCGAACGGCGCAACCGTTCGATAGCCGCCGTCGATGCGGAAAAGGTTTATACGCTTTTTCAGGGGCACACCTACTATATCCAAAAGACCTTCAACGAATCGTTTGCCGATACGCCCGAAGGCGACGAATGTACGTTGGAGACGATCCGGGCTGCCATCGATAATATGATTGCTTCGAACGATACGATTTTCCGGGAGATTCTGTCGAACGTTCCCGAAAAGCAGAAGGAGTTGCTTTATGCCATCGCCAGGGAGGGCGAAGCCGAGCGTATTACATCTGCCGATTTCATCAAACGGCACAGTCTGACTTCGGCCAGTTCGGTACAGTCGGCCGCAAAGAAACTACTCGAAAAGGATCTTATCACCGAAATTAACAAGGTTTTTTCTGTAACCGACCGATTATTTGCCATGTGGATAAATAAATTATATGGGAAAAATCCGGATTTTTAATGTCGCAGCTCGGTATAATGTGATTTTTATAGATTGGTATTTGGCCGTAAGTTGGCTGAAATAGTTACCTTTGACTTTGTCGAAGGTACTCCGCCCCGACAAAACGCAAATAAAATTTGCTTTTGTGCGCGGCTTGTTCGTACCTTTGTTACGAAGTATGCCGAAACTCTATATCATAGCGGGTTGCAACGGTGCAGGGAAAACGACTGCATCCTATACCGTGTTGCCTGAAATGCTGGGATGCCGGGAGTTCGTCAATGCCGACGAAATAGCAAAAGGGTTGTCGCCGTTCAACCACGAAAGCGTGGCGATCGAGGCAGGACGGTTGATGCTGCAACGAATGGATGATCTTTTGTCCGAAGGCGAGGATTTTGCGTTTGAAACGACGTTGGCAACCCGTTCCTATGTGAAATTTGTGGAGCGGGCGCAGGCGAAAGGCTATTTTGTGACATTGCTATACTTTTGGTTGCCGACACCCGAACAGGCTATCGAGCGTGTTGCGACACGAGTAAGCGAGGGCGGGCACAATATTCCGTCGGATGTGATTCGGCGGCGTTATGCGAACGGCATCAGGAATTTAACGACCCTCTATACTCCGATTGGTGACTATTGGACAATTTACGATAATAGTGCTGCCGATGGTATTCACAAGGTTGCTTGGGGTGTCAAGGATGAAATAAAAGAGATTGTCGATCCGTTATCTTATCAAAAGATCGTAGGCTATGAGCGAGATTGAGATTAAGCAAATGCAGGAGAAAATCGATGCAGGCA
>ERZ857785.1241-NODE-1241-length-29371-cov-32.666769_pt1 | contig 29371 bp, 30 predicted proteins | sample MGYA00519763_ERZ857785 | MGnify/ENA primary metagenome ERZ857785 (study PRJEB31778, sample SAMEA3449365) | human gut metagenome | biome: human gut; feature: human-associated habitat; material: faeces | place: United Kingdom | collected 2010/2012 ...
GCTGTCCTTGCGGTTTATTATAGCTGGTAGTGTATAAGCGTGGGTTCATCATATTGGGTGTGGTATCTTTAACTATGGGAAACTCCACGTTCCCATTTGCTCACGGCCTTATCGGTGACGTGGAGCATCTGGGCCAGCTGCTGCTGAGTCAGGTGCCGGCGTCTGCGATTTTCAGCGATAAAGGCGCCGAGAATTTGTTTGTCCAAAGTGATCACCTCGCCGCTATTGTAGCAAATGTGCCGGAAAACGCAACCGACCGGTGGTTTAGCTTGCCCATTTTTCGCATTTTCCGCAGAGTGGCTGGGAAAAAACGGCAAGGGTTGCGTGAAGAGAAAAATCGCGGTATAATACACTTAATACACTTTGCGCGGCGCGCAAAGACCGATATTGAGGTATGAAGGATGAAAACACAGGAAAAGCTGAACATGACTATGCTTTGCGATTTCTACGAGCTGACCATGGGCAACGGGTATTTCCAGACCGGCTACAAGGATCGCATCGTGTATTTCGACGTATTTTTCCGGAAGGTGCCGGACGGCGGCGGCTTCGCCATCACGGCGGGACTGGAGCAGCTCATCGACTACATCGAGAACCTGCACTTCTCGGAGGAGGACATCGCCTACCTGCGGGGCCGCGGCATCTTCTGCGAGGAATTTCTGGCCTATCTCCGTGACTTCCGTTTCACCGGCGATATCTATGCCATCCCCGAGGGCACGCCGGTATTTCCCAAGGAGCCGCTGGTGGTGGTGCGCGCACCGGCCATCGAAGCCCAGCTCATCGAGACCTTCACCCTGCTGACCATCAACCACCAGAGCCTCATCGCCACTAAGGCCAACCGCATCCAGCGGGCCGCCCGGGGCCGGACGGTGCTGGAATTCGGCTCCCGCCGCGCGCAGGGTGCGGACGCCGCCATCGTGGGCGCCCGCGCGGCCTATATCGGCGGCGTAGCCGGTACGGCCTGCACACTTTCGGACGAGGTGTACAGCGTGCCCGCCGGCGGTACTATGGCCCATGCCTGGGTCCAGATGTTCCCCAGCGAGCTGGAGGCGTTTAAGACCTACTGCCGCCTGTATCCCACCAACGCCACGCTGCTGGTGGACACCTACAACACGCTGCACTCCGGCATCCCCAACGCCATCCGTGCCTTTGACGAGGTGCTCAAGCCCCTGGGGATCACCCAGTGCGGTATCCGCCTGGACTCCGGCGACCTGGCCTACCTCACGCAGAAGGCCCGCAAAATGCTGGACGATGCGGGCTGGACGGACTGCAAGATCTCCGTGTCCAACTCGCTGGACGAGTACCTTATCCAGGACATGCTGCTGCAGGGCGCACAGATCGACATGTTCGGCGTGGGCGAGCGGCTCATCACCGCCAAGTCCGAGCCGGTGTTCGGCGGCGTCTATAAGCTGGTGGCCGTTGAGGAGCCGGACGGCACCATCGTGCCCAAGATCAAGGTCAGCGAGAACGTGGAGAAGATCACGGTGCCCCATTTCAAGAAGGTGTACCGCTTCTACGGCCGCGACAACGGCAAGGCTCTGGCCGACTACATGGCCCTCCACGATGAGACCGTGGACGATACCAGGGATCTGACCATCTTCGATCCGCTGGCCACATGGAAGAAAAAGCGCATCTACAATTTCGAGGCCCGCGAGCTGCTGGTGCCGGTGTTTCTGCACGGCAAGCGGGTATACGACAGCCCGTCGCTGCCGGAGATCCGCGAATACTGCCGTCAGCAGATAGACACCCTGTGGGACGAGGTGAAGCGTTTCGACTACCCCCACAAGTACTACGTGGACCTGTCCGATAAGCTCTGGGACATCCAGCAGCACCTGCTGCGCAGCTCCCAGGAATAAGGTAATTGCCCCGATAGAAAGAGAGAAGGAGGAACGCCTATGAAAAAACCGAGAGTCCAACAGAGGACAGAGCGCCGCATATCTGCGGCGCTGCGGTTGGTGCTGGTGGCTGTGCTGCTGGTGGCCCAGATCGCGCTGGTGCTCTTCCTGAGCACTGTACTGAAGCAGCGGGCGGCGCTGGCCTACACCGCGCTGGAACTGGTGGCATTCGTCTGCGCTGTGTATATCTGGACGAAGCCCGGGACCACCAGCTACAAGGTGGGATGGATATTCCTGATTCTATTCCTGCCGGTGGTGGGCCTGATGCTCTACTGGCTGTGGAACGGCGGGCGGCAGTCCAAGCGTCTGGACCTGAAAAAGCTGCCGCGGCCCCAGGAGTCCGCCTGCAAGCAGGAAGAGAGCCGCCTGAACATAGAAAAGCTGCGGCAGAGCATGCCCCAGTGGGCTCCGCTGGCGTCCTATCTGAACAATAAAGGCTTTTCCCTTTACAGGGCGACAGACGCAGTATATCTGCCCACCGGCAAGGACTTTCTGGAGGATATGCTGTCCGCCATGGAGAAGGCGGAGCGCTTCATCTTCCTGGAGTACTTCATTATGGCCGAGGGCGAGATATGGGACCGCTTGACCAACGTGCTGCGCCGCAAGAGCGGGCAGGGCGTGGAGATCAAGCTGATCTTCGACGACTTCGGCAGCATGATGCGCATGCCGGCGGAGCGGGTGGATGCCCTGCGCCGTGCCGGTGTGGAGGTCATCGTCTTTAATCCGGTACACCACTACGTGAACCGGCTGTACTTCAACTACCGCGACCACCGGAAAATCACCTGCATCGATGGCGATGTGGCCTTCACCGGCGGCGCCAACCTGGCCGATGAGTACGCCGACATCATCCGGCGCTTCGGCTACTGGAAGGACTGCGGCCTGCGGCTGGAGGGCGAGGGCGCCTGGGGCCTGACCCGTGAGTTCATCTACATGTGGGAGCGCCTGGGCGGCGAGATGCACAACGAGCATGACTACTACCGCCCTATTCACAGCGCCGCCTCCGACGGCTTCTGCCAGACCATCGTGGATGGGCCGGACAACAATCCTGACGCCACGGCGGAGGATGTGTTCCTCCAGCTGATCACGCGGGCCCGCCAGACGGTGTATATCACCACGCCTTACCTGGCCATCGACGAGCCCATGATCAAGGCACTGTGCGTGGCGGGGGACAGCGGCGTGGATGTGCGGCTGATGATGCCGGGTATTCCCGACCACTGGTTTGCCTATCAGGTGGCCCAGAGCTATTTTCCGGAGTTGACAGGCCACCATGTGAAGATATATACTTACACGCCGGGCCTTATCCACGGCAAGACCGTGATGGTGGACCGCGAGGCGGCCTTCGTGGGCTCGGTGAACATGGACTTCCGCAGCTTCCAGCTGCACTTTGAGTGCGGCGAGCTGCTGTACCGCATGCCCGCCATTGAGTCGCTGCTGGAGGATATGGACAACATCATCCAGAACAGCCAGCCGGTGACGCCGGCGCGCATGGCGGCGCGGCCATGGTATCTGCGAGTCGTGGGCGTGGTGCTGCGGCTGTTCGCCATGTGGATGTAAAGGAGGAACGCAAGTGGCCTGTTATATTTTCGGCGCAGGGGGCTTTTACGGCCTGCCGCAGCGTCCCGCGGCGGGAGACACCGTCATCGCCGCCGACGGCGGCTGGCGCATCTGCCGCATGGAGAACATCACGCCGGACCTGCTGCTGGGGGATTTCGACTCCCTGCACACCGTGCCGGACTTCGCCCGCATCCGCCGCGTGCCGGTGGAGAAGGACGATACCGACATGATGCTGGCCATCAAGGAGGGACTGGGCCGCGGTGAGACAGAATTTCACCTCTACGGCGGCATGGGCGGCCGCACCGACCATACCATCGCCAACCTTCAGGGGCTGCTGTATCTGGCGGACCACGGCGCACGGGGCTGGCTGTACGGCGACAGGGAGCGGTTCACCGCCATCCAAGACGGCAGCATCACCCTGCCCGCCCGGGAAAGGGGTATCGTGTCCGTGTTCTGCATGGGCGCGGACGCTCAGGGCGTCACCATCGAGGGCGGCCAGTACACGGTGCACGATGCGGTGCTGACGTCGTCGTTTCCTCTGGGTGTCAGCAATCATTATGTGGGCAACCCTGTCCGCGTCACCGTGACGCGGGGCAGTTTGCTGATAGCATTGATCGAAAAGGAGTAAACAAGCATGAAAAAGAACGGACTGAATAAGCTGCTCGCCCTGCTGCTGGCGCTGGTGATGGTACTGTCTCTGGCCGCCTGCGGCAATGAGGCACAGGACAACGGCACCGCCGATAAGGACGCGGGCGCTGTCACCGATACCGACAACAACACCGGCGACAATGGCGATGCCGCTGCCCCGCAGGACAGCGTGGTGGCTGACGGCGACGTGATCGGCGAGGGCAAGACCGCCTTCACCGTGGAGGTCGCCCAGCTGGACGGCACGTCTATCACCTTCACCGTCAACACCGACAAGGAGACGGTGGGCGAGGCTCTGCTGGAGCTGGGCGTCGTGGCCGGTGACACCACTGAGTACGGCCTGTACATCACCACCGTCAACGGCGTGACGCTGGACTACAACACCGACGGCGCGTACTGGGCGTTCTACATCAACGGAGAGTATGCCTCCACCGGTGTGGATGCCACCAACATCGAAGCCGGCGCCGCCTACGCCCTGAAGGCGGAAAAGGCCGCCTGAGACAGCGGACAGACAAAAAAAGGACAGGCATGACCACTGGTCATGCCTGTCCTTTTTTGTCTGGTTTTCAGCGGAGCAGCGCCGCTTCGGCCTCACCCATGAGGTACAGGGAACCGCAGCACAGCACAGCACCGCCGTTGGCAGCCTTCGCCAGGGCCAGCGCAGCGCCCTCCGCCACGGTATCGCAGGCGGCAACAGGCTTGCCCAGCGCCTGGAGATATGCCGCCAGCTCCTGGGCCGGCAGGGCCCGGGGACTGTCCGGCGTCACGGTGATGAACTGCGCCGCATAGGGCAGCAGCGGGGCGTACATCCGGTGATAGTCCTTGTCCCGCAGCACGCCGGTGAGCACCGTCAAGGGCCGGTCCGGCAGGTAGTCCTGAATATTTTCCACCAGCGCCGCCATGCACTGGGGATTGTGGCCGCCGTCCATCACCACCAGCGGCTCGCGGCGCACTACCTCAAAGCGGACGGGCCAGCGCACCTGCGCCAGACCCTGCCGCACGGCGTCCTCACCGATGGCCCAGCCCCGGCGGCGCAGTACCTCCACCGCAGTGAGAGCCGCAGCGGCGTTGCGCAGCTGCATCCGTCCCAGCAGGGGCAGGTGCAGGCCGGACAGAGAACCGAAGCTGAACTCCTGCCCCTCCAGAGAATGGCTGACAGGGACCAAGGTATCCATGTCCACAGGGTGCAGCGTCACACCGCACCGGCGGCAGCGGTCCGCCACCACCTCCCGCACCGACGGCGCACAGGGGTAAAGCACAGCGTCGCAGCCGGCTTTGATGATGCCGGACTTGGTGGCGGCGATCTTCTCCGCCGTGTCGCCCAGGTAGGCGGTGTGGTCCAGCCCGATATTGCACAGCACCGCCGCCTCCGGCGCGGGGATGACATTGGTGGCGTCGAGCTCGCCGCCCATGCCCACCTCGCATACCACGATGTCGCATTTTCGACTTGCGAACCAGGAGAAGGCGATGGCTGTCACCATCTCAAATTCCGTGGGGTGGTCGGCCATGCCGTCCGCCAGCGGCCGCACCTCCTCCGTCACGGCGCACAGCTCCGCATCGGAGATGGGCGCGCCGTCGATCTGCATCCGCTCGTTGAACCGGAAGATGTAGGGCGAGGTGTAGAGCCCTGTGCGATAGCCCGCTGCCCGCAGCACGGAAGCCAGTATGGCGCAGGTGGAGCCTTTGCCGTTGGTGCCGGTGACGTGGACGAACTTCATCGTCCGCTCCGGATGTCCCATCTGGGCCAGCAGCTCGTCGATGCGGCGCAGGCCCAGGCTGCTGCGCCGCCAGTCCACCGCATGGATGTAATCCAGGGCTTCATTGATGGTCATGCTCTGCGCCTCCCTTGACCTGGATACGCCGCTGCACAGCGTTGAGTGCGCCGCGGCGCAGCAGCAGCCACACGATCAGCGTGTCCACCGTGCCGGTGAGGGCGAATTGGATGCTGCGGGACACCAGCTTTGCCAGAAAAAATGCCTGCTTGGCATCGCCGCCGTACACCAGAGCCAGCGCCATGCTCTGCCACAGGACGGAGCCCACGATGGCCGCGGGGAAGAAGGCCAGCGCCGTGCGGAGCAGGGCTGGCCGGCCCGTCACATACCGCCGTACCGCACCGGCCAGCAGGCCGTACAGGATGGGGGGCACGCAGAAAATGGGATTGTAGCCGAAGGGGGAGAACAGGCAGCCGATGAGATCGGCGGCGAAGCCCACCACCGCCCCGGGAATGGGGCCGAACAGCAGGCCCGACAGCACGATAGGCACGGCCTCCAGAGAGATACGGGTGGTCTCGGCGGGGATGAGGGTCAGCACCCGTGCCAGCACCACGCTCAGCGCGGTCAGCAGGGCGCAGACGGTGAGAGCGTAGGTGTTGAACACGGGACGGGATACGGTGCGCGGCAATTCTTTTTCGGGCATAAAAAAACCTCCTTATCCTTGGGATGGGAGGGATCTCATAGACAAAATAGCAGAATTTGCACCGTGTGGAAGCTGGAATGGAATCGCGGAGCAAGCTCCTTCGTCCGGCGGCAGCCTCCCATCCGTCCGGCACTTAACGCACCATTCCTACACACAGGCTGAGAGCATTATACAGCACGCCGCAGGGAAAAACAAGAGGGAATTCAGACGTTCCCTGCGGAACGGTGATTGACGGGACAGGCGGGCATTGTGTATAATGGTCAGCAGAATACACTGGGGAGGATGCGACATGGAGATACGGTTTACAGACGGCAGCTATACGGACGGCGGGGAGCGGATCATGCTGGACCCCACAGTCTACCCCGACTGGCAGATCGGCGCGGCGGCAGAGAGGGCGCTGCCGCCGGTGGAGGAGTTCCGCCGCCGGATGGGCCTCCTGCCGGAGGAGCTTATTCCCTACGGCAAGACGCCCAAGCTGGATTTTCTGCGCATCATGGAGCGGCTGAAGGACCGGCCCAGCGGCAAATATATCGAGGTCACGGCCATCACCCCCACGCCGCTGGGAGAGGGCAAGTCCACCACGTCTCTGGGCCTCATCGAGGGGTTGGGACACCTGGGCAAGAACGTGGGAGGCTGCCTGCGCCAGCCCTCCGGCGGCCCTACCATGAACGTCAAGGGCACCGCTGCAGGCGGCGGCAACGCCCTGCTGATCCCCATGACTGAGTTTTCGCTGGGCCTGACCGGCGACATCAACGACATCATGAACGCCCACAATCTGGCCATGACAGCGCTGAACGCCCGCATGCAGCACGAGCGGAACTACGACGATGCCAAGCTGGCCCAGCGCGGTCTGCGCCGTCTGGACATCGATCCGGAGCGGGTGCAGTGGAGCTTTGTACTGGACTTCTGCTGCCAGGCGCTGCGGAGGATGCGTATCGGCCTGGGCGAGGGAAAGATGGACGGCTACCCCATGGACACCTGCGCCAACATCGCCGTTAGCTCCGAGCTGATGGCCATTCTGGCGGTGGCGCGGGATCTGCCGGATCTGCGCCGCCGCATTGGCGACATCGTGCTGGCCTACGACCGGCAGGGCCGCCCTGTCACCACCGAGGATCTGGAGGTGGCGGGCGCCATGACGGCCTGGATGCGCAATACGATAAATCCCACCCTGTGCTACACCGTGGAGCACCAACCGGTGCTGGTCCACGCGGGGCCCTTCGCCAACATCGCCATCGGCCAGTCCTCGGTGATCGGGGACCGGCTGGGCACAAAGCTGTTCGACTATCACGTCACCGAGTCCGGCTTCGCCGCCGACATCGGGTTTGAGAAGTTCTGGAACGTGAAGTGCCGTCTGTCCGGCCTGAAGCCGGACGTGTCGGTGCTGGTGGCCACCGTCCGCGCCCTGAAGATGCACGGCGGCGGGCCGGAGGTAACACCTGGCCGTCCGCTGCCGGACGCCTACACAAAAGAGGACCTGACCCTGCTGGAGCGGGGCTGTGCCAACCTGCTGCACCACGTGAACATCATCCGCAAGTCCGGTGTCACGCCGGTGGTGTGCCTGAACCGATTCTATACTGATACGGATCTGGAGCTGGCGCTGGTGCGCCGCATCTGCGAGGAGTACGGCGTGCGCTGCGCCGTGTCCGACCACTGGCGCTATGGCGGCGCGGGGGCAGAGGAGCTGGCGCGGGCTGTGCTGGAGGCGTGTGAGGAGCCGTCGGAGCTGAAGCTGCTGTACCCCGATGACATGCCTCTGCGCCAGCGGGTGGAGCGCATCGCCAGGGAGGTCTACGGCGCGGACGGCGTGGACTGGTCGCCGCTGGCGGCGGAAAAGGCCGCGCGGTTTGAGAGCGACCCCAAGTATGCGGATTTCTGTACCATGATGGTCAAGACACACCTCTCCCTGTCCCACGACCCCACGAAGAAGGGGGTGCCCACCGGCTGGCGTCTGCCGGTGCGGGATGTGCTGGAGTACAGCGGCGCACGGTTTCTGTGCCCCGTGGCCGGCGGCATCTCCATGATGCCCGGTACCGGCTCCGACCCCGCCTACCGCCGCATCGATGTGGATACGGCCACCGGCGCGGTGACGGGCCTGTTTTAAGAGAGGAGCGCTTTTATGGACGATACGATGCGGAGCTGCCGCGAATTTACAGCGGTGCTGTCCTCCGCAGCTCCCGCGCCCGGGGGCGGCGGGGCGGCGGCACTGACCGCCGCCGTGGGCACGGCACTGTGCGGCATGGTGGCCAACCTCACCACGGGGAAAAAAGCATACTTAGCGGTAGAAAGTGATATACAACAATTGCTGTCAACTACAAATGCTTTACAGGAAAAGCTGCTGGATCAGGTGGCTGCGGACGCGGAGGGATTCCTGCCGCTGGCGGCGGTATATGCCCTGCCCAAGGACGCGCCTGACCGTGCGGCAAAGCTGGTGCAGGCATCGGAGACGGCCTGTGCCGTGCCGCTGCGGATCATGGAGCTGTGCGTGGATGCGCTGGCCGCTGCGGGGCGTCTGGCGGACATCGGCTCCCGTCTGGCGGTGTCCGATGCCGGGTGCGCCGCCGCCATTCTGGGCGGAGCATTACGGGCGGCGTCCCTGAACGTGCTGGTGAATACCAAGGCCATGGGCGCGGCGGGCGCACCGCTGACGGAGCGGTGCCTTGCCCTGCTGGCCAGGGGCGAAGCGGCGTCTGACGCCGTATTCAAGCAGGTGAAGGACCGCCTGATGTAAGGAGGAACGGCCTATGGCAAGACTATTGACGGGCAGAGAAGCGGCGTCGGCCCTGACCGAAGAACTGAAAGGGCGCACGGCATCGCTGGCGCGGCAGGGAGTGACGCCGAAGCTGGCGATCCTGCGCTGCGGCGAGAACGAAGCGGACGGCGCGTACCTGCGGGGCGCACTGAAACGCGGCGCACTGTGCGGCGTAGAGGTCGAGGTCCGTACCTTGCCGGATACGGCATCGCGGCAGCAGCTGCTGGACGCCATCGATGCTGTCAACGCAGACAGCACCGTCCACGGATGTTTGCTGCTGCGGCCCCTGCCGCCCCATCTGCGGGACGCGGAGCCGGAGATCTGTGACCGGCTGCTGCCGGAAAAGGATGTGGATGGCATGACCGGCACCTCCGCCGCCGGTGTGTATCTGGGCCGGCCTTTGGGCTTCGCCCCCTGCACGGCGGAGGCGGTGACGGTACTGCTGGAGCATTACGGCGTGGCCTGCGCCGAAAAGCGGGCGGTGGTCATCGGCCGCTCTCCCGTGGTGGGACGGCCTGCGGCCATGCTTCTGCTGGCGCGGAATGCCACGGTGACGGTGTGCCACACCGCTACGGCGGACCTGCCTGCCGTCACCCGCGGAGCGGACATCATCGTGTCGGCGGCCGGTGCGGCGGGGAGCCTGACGGCATCTCACGTCCGACCTGGCCAGACGGTGATCGATGTGTCCGTGAGCTGGGATGCGGCGCGGAACGCTATGGTGGGCGACGCGGAATTTGACGCCGTGTCCGCCGTGGTGGATGCCATCACGCCGGTACCCGGGGGCGTGGGCGCGGTGACATCCGCCGTGCTGATGCGCCATGTGGTATTGGCGGCGGAACGCGGAAGAAAGTAAAAAGTAAGAGGATAGAGGGTATATGAATCTGTTTTTGACGTTGGCGTATCTGTTTTTCATCGGCTCCGTGCTGGGCTGGGTGTTGGAGCTGTTCTATCGGCGCTTCATCTCCGGCGCCAATCCGGAGCGGAAGTGGATCAATCCGGGCTTCTGCGTGGGCCCCTACGTGCCGCTGTACGGTTTCGGCCTGTGCATCCTGTTTGTGCTGGCCTATATCGGCGACGCCCATGAGGTCAACACCACGGGCGGCAAGCTGCTGATGTTTCTGGGCATGGCGGTGAGCATGACGGCCATCGAGTACATCGCCGGTATCGTGTCCCTGAAGTTCATGCACATCCGCCTGTGGGATTACAGCAGCCAGTGGGGAAACATCCAGGGCCTCATCTGCCCGCAGTTCTCCCTGATCTGGGCGGCGGCCAGCGCGGGATATTACTTTCTGGTACACCCCTACATTCTGAATGCGCTGCGGTGGCTGTCGGAGAATCTGGCGTTTTCTTTTGTCATCGGATACTTCTTCGGCGTGTTCACCATCGACGTGGTCTACTCCGCACACCTGGTCACCCGCATCCGTAAGTTCGCCCAGGAGAACGAGGTGGACATCAAGTTCGAGCGCCTGAAATCCCATATCCGCAGCCGTCAGGACGAGCTGCGGGAGAAGAACAACTTCCTGTTCGCCTTCCGCTCCAGCCACTCGCTGGCCGAGCACCTGCGTGAGGCGCAGGAGGCATGGGAGGAGCGGCGCAAGAGTATCAAGTAGTGAGCGGCATCCCAGCCTCCGCCAGCTGGCGGCACGGGACATCCCGTAGTGAAATTAATATTTATACAGGAGGAATGTAAAGTGAACGACCTTTACAGAAAAAAACCGGAGGAATGTCACTATTCCTTCACTCAGCACAGAGCCTGCGAGTTCTTTCCGTGTCACAAGACCGACCATCCGGAGGACTTCAACTGTCTGTTCTGCTACTGTCCACTGTATACGCTGGGCAGTCACTGCGGCGGCAACTTCGTCTATCTGGACAGCGGCGTGAAGGACTGCTCCAATTGTCTGGTACCCCACGGGCGGGGGAGTTACAGCTACGTGGTGAAGAAATTTCCCGAGCTGATGGAGCTGGCCAAGAAAAACCGTTGATACGGCAGGGATACAGAACTGCAAGCAGGCCCCGCGGCATGGCTGCGGGGCCTGTTTTTATGCGGGGGAAGGGAGGTCATGTGGACATTCAGGCGGCGCATGCGGCCATTTGACTGAGGTTCACAGTGGGGGAGAGTCCTGCGATCGCTTGAGATGCCGGACTACTTTTCCGTGACCACCTGGGCGAAGCCCATGGCGAAGAGCTGGGCAGCGCGGAGGGCCTCACTGAGGGAGTTGCCGGCGGTGCCGATCTCCACCAGCATGCTGCCGGTGGTCAGGTGCTGGTTGTAGTTGGAGTTGCGCAGCGTCATGGGGCGCATCAGGGTGGGGGAGGTGTCCGTCAGCCTCTGCTGTACCGCCACGGCCAGCTTCACATTTTCCAGCCAGTGGTCGTTATTGCTGCCCATGACAAAGCTGATCTGGGCGCAGCTGGGGTCCTCGCGGGTAATGACCTTGTACTGGTGGCCCGCCTTATCCTCGATGGCATCGCGGTGGACATCCAGCACGAAGGACAACGTGGGATATTTTTCCAGATAACCGCGGATGGCATCCGCCGCCCGCTCGTAGGCCCCGTCGTAGGCGGGATCGTCGTACAGCACACGGTCATGAAGGACGGAGATGCCGTAGGAGGACAGGACGGCAGCGATCTCATCACCCACGCGGATCATATTCACCGAGTTGTCCGCCGTGCGGCAGGTGCCGGTGGGGGCATACTCCTGCCCTTTGGGCATGGTGTAGGCCTCGCTGCCGTGGGTGTGGACGATCAGAACCTGGGGCGCGTCGTCGGAGAGTGCGGCGGCGAAGCTGCCGTCGAACCAGGCGGGGTCCAGCGCCTTGGTGGAGTTGTTTTTGATAAATACGTCACCTACCTGCACAAAGCCGGAGGGGGAGGTGGGGGCGATGGTCTGGGACGCGGCGCCGTTGTCGGCATCGTCCTGCGGCGCATCTGGCAGGGAGGGCTGCGGCGTCTCCTCCGGCTCCTTCCGGGACGTGTCGGGCTCCGGTACGGGGGCCGCGTCATCGGACGCAGGAAGGGAGGATACCTCCGCCCAGGCGGACAGCAGCAGCGGCGACTCCCGCAGGGCCAGCATGGCGGGCAGAGCCAGCGCGTCTATCGGAAATGTGTCGCCCAGCTCCCAGCGGAGCAGAGCCACCGGCAGGCGGGCGGAGTCGCGGACGGCGGCAATCGCGCTGCGCAGGCTGTCGGCACCGGCGGTGACGGCGGTGATCCACAGCGTGGCGGCGGCCAGAACAATGGCGGCAAGACGGGTAAAGCGGCTTTTTTTCACAGGTATCCCTCCTCTGCGGTATAGACAAGCCTATGCGGCAGCGGAGCGGGATATGTTTTTTTCCTTGCAAAACGGGGCGAAAAGCGGTATAATGCAAAAAAGACGAATATGGCTCATATAGTCCCGCAGCAACGGTGCGGGACGTTTCTACGGCGCCGCCGACGGCGCCACTATGGGTGTTCTGACAGTGTGCAGAACGCCTTTTTATTTTTCATGGGAGGTACGAGTCATGACACAGGTGCTGCGCGGAAACATCGTTCACGCCCCCAAGATGGGAGAGCTGTCCATCCTGGAGCACGGCTGCTTGGTGTTGGAGGACGGCGTGATACAGGCGGTCTGTTCCGATCTGCCCCAGGAGCTGGAGGGGGCAGAGCTGCGAGACTACGGCGACCGGCTGCTGATGCAGTCCTTCGTGGACATGCACCTCCACGCGCCGCAGTACCCCATGCTGGGCATGGGGATGGACTTACAGCTGCTGGACTGGCTGAATACCTACACACTCCCCACGGAGGCGCGGTTCGCCGACACGGACTACGCCCGCAGGGTGTACCGGCGGCTGGCCGGCGACCTCATTACCAGCGGCACCACGAGGGTGTGCATGTTCTCATCTCTCCACACGGAGGCCACGTGGATCTTGATGGATGAGCTGGAGAGGGCCGGCGTCACCGGCTATGTAGGCAAGGTGAACATGGACCGCAATGGCCTGCCCGGGGTGCTGGAGGAAACCACGGAGGAGTCCATCCGCGAGACGGTGCGGTGGCTGGACGGGTGCCATTTTGAACACGTCAGGCCCATCATCACGCCGCGGTTCACGCCCAGCTGCACCGACGAGCTTATGACGGCGCTGGGGAAGCTGGCCCGGGAGCGGGAGCTGTACGTCCAGTCCCATCTGTCGGAGAACACCCGCGAGATCGACTGGGTGCGGGAGCTGCACCCCGACTGCAAGCAATACTGGGAGACCTACGACAAGTACGGATTGTGGAAGGATCACACGGTGATGGCCCACTGCGTCCACTCCGACCAGCGGGAACGGGCGGCCATCCGCGATGCCGGTGTGGTGGTGGTACACTGCGCAGATTCCAACGTGAACATCTGCTCCGGCCTGTGTCCCGTGCGGCAGATGGTCAACGAGGGACTGTGGGTCACGCTGGGCAGCGACATCGCCGGCGGCGCGCAGCTGCCTATGTACAAGGTCATCACCATGTCCATCCGCACCTCCAAGGCACGGCGGGTCACGGACGGCTGGCACCCCGATTTCCTGACAGTGCCGGAGGGATACTATCTGGGTACCACGGCGGGCCACCGGTACTTCGGCGCGGGGGACGGCTTTGCGGTGGGGGATAAGCTCCACGCGGTGGTCATCGATGACGGCGACTTCCCCGAGGCCAGCCATCCCCTGTCGGTGAGGGAGCGGTTCGAGCGGGCTATCTACATGACCCACCGGCACAACATCGTGTCCGTCTGGTCCGACGGGCGGGAGGTCGTGCGGAGGTAACAGCGCAGAAAAGGGGGCGGCGGAAGCCGTCTCTTTTTTTGAAGCGTTTTGTACGAAACAGGGAAAATGCGCAAAACGGCAGAGGCGGCGCGTTGACAGACGGCCATCGCGGGATTATAATAGAGAGGAAAGTTGGAATGCCGTCGGAAAATGTCCCTGATACGGGGCGGAAACGGACGGACATACTGTGAAGTAAATTGACTTTACAGAGACTGCGAAACGGTGAAAACTACGATATAAGGAGGCTGCACATGAAAAAGGTTCTGGAGATCGCCGCCGGTGCGGCGAAGAAGGCGGCCGGCACGGCGCTGGCGCTGGTGGGCAAGGGCTTTTCCCTGTGCCTGTCCGCTGTACGGCACGCGGCTGCGGCGGCGAGACATCTCACCGCCAAGGTGACGGGCAAGGCGGCGCACTGCGTGGGCGGTAAGATCAAGAAGGCGGCGGCACCGGCGCTGAAGGGCGTCATGATCGCGTCCGCCGCGGTGACGGTGTTGTCCTGCGTGGGCTGGCTGGTGGCCCGTCGGGACTGAGAAACCGCAAACGGTACAAAACGGGGAGGTGCGCTGCGCATCTCCCCGATATGTTATGAAAAAAGGAGTGTCCTGTATGGAAAGAAAGGAATTCAAAGCGGAGTCCAAGCGGCTGCTGGACCTGATGATCAACTCGATCTATACCCACAAGGAGATCTTCCTGCGGGAGATCATCTCCAACGCCTCTGACGCCATCGATAAGCTGAGCTATCTCAGTCTCACCGACGATAAGGTGGGCATCAGCCGCGACCAGTTCGCCATCACGCTGGCAGTAGACAAGGAGAAGCGGCTGCTGACCGTCAGCGACAACGGTATCGGCATGGACCAGAGCGAGCTGGAGAACAATCTGGGCGTCATCGCCTCCTCCGGCAGCCTGCGGTTCCGGCAGGAGATGGAGGGCGAGGCCGCCGCGGATACCGACATTATCGGCCAGTTCGGCGTGGGCTTCTACTCCGCGTTCATGGTGGCCGATGAGATCACCGTCATCACCAGAAAGTATGGTCAGGAGCAGGCGTGGAGGTGGCAATCCACCGGTGTGGACGGCTACACCATCGAGCCCTGCGAGAAGGAGACGGTGGGCACCGACATCATCATGCACATCAAGGCCGACGGCGAGGAGAAGGAGGAGTATAGCCAGTACCTGCGGGAGCACACGCTGTACGCGCTGGTAAAGAAGTACTCGGACTACATCCGCTTCCCCATCCGCATGGAGATGCCCCATTCCGTTCGGAAGGAGGGCAGCTCCGACGAAAAACCGGAGTACGAGGAGAAGTACGAGTGGGAGACGCTGAACAGCATGGTGCCTCTGTGGCAGCGGAAGAAAGGCGATGTGACAAAGGAGGAGTACGACGAATTTTACCAGCAGCGGTTTGCCGACCCCCATCCGCCGCTGAGCGTTATCACCGTGTCCGCTGAGGGCGCTGTGACCTACAAGGCCATGCTGTTTATCCCCTCCGCGGCCAACGGGAGGTACTACACCGAGGACTATGAGAGCGGCCTGCAGCTGTACTCCGCCGGTGTGATGATCATGGACAAGTGCGCCGACCTGCTGCCGGACTGCTTCAACTTCGTCCGCGGCGTGGTGGATTCGCCGGATCTGAACCTCAACATCTCCCGCGAGCTTTTGCAGCACGACCGGCAGCTGAAGATCATCTGCGCCAATCTGGAGAAGAAGATCCGCGGGGAGCTGGAGCGGATGCTGCGGGACGAGCGGGAGAAGTATGAGCAGTTCTGGCAGAGCTTCGGCCGCCAGCTGAAGGTGTGCGCCATGGACAACTACGGCGCCAAGAAGGAGACGCTCCAGGATCTGATGCTGTTCTACTCCTCCACGGAGAAGAAGCTGGTGACGCTGGCGGAGTACGTGGGCCGCATGAAGGAGGATCAGAAGTTCATCTATTATGCCTCCGGCGATACGGTGGAGGCCATCGATCATATGCCGCAGACAGAGCTCTTAAAGGAGCACAGCATGGAGATCCTGTACTTCACGGACAAGGCGGACGAGTTCCTGGCCGATATCCTGCGGACGTATCAGGACAAGCCCTTCCGCTCCGCCATCGACGGGGATCTGGAGCTGGGCGATGCCCAGAAGCCCGATGAGACGGAGCACTACAAGGATGCCTTCGACTTCATCAAGGAGACGCTGGGCGGCCGCGTGGACACCGTGAAGGCATCCACCAAGCTCAAGACCCATCCGGTGTGCCTTACCAGCGGCGAGGGCGTCACCTTTGAGATGGAGAAGTACTTCACGGCGGTGCAGCCGGAGCTGGGCCTGAAGGCCAAGCGCATTCTGGAGATCAACGTGGACCATCCGGCGTTCCTGGCCTTCGAGGCGGCGCGGGTGACGGACCCCGAAAAGGCCAAGAAGTACGCGGAGATCCTCTACAACCAGGCCGTGCTCATCGCGGGCATGCCCATCGAGGATCCGTCGTCCTACACCGACCTGCTGTGCTCCCTGTGGCAGTAAGGCAACAGAAAAAACCTCCCCTGACCGGCGGTCGGGGGAGGTTTTTTATCAGGCGTATTTCTTCTTTTTCACCGTTATGGAGAGGAGCAGGGCGGCGCTGCACACGCAGGCTGCGCTCCACAGTGCCACGCGGCTGCTGTCCGCTGTCCTGGGGGAGGACACGCCAACCGCGGCGGTGCGGTCTGCGCCGGTAGAGGTATGGATCTGGTAGGTGATGCACACGGGGGACATGCTGGTGAACCGGACAAGGATGCCGGCCTTGGTCCTGGTTCCCTTCAGCGTCTCGATCTGGCCCGCGCGCTCACCGGAGGTGATCATGTGGGTGATGACAAAGGTGCAGCTGCGGTTCGTGCCCTGGGGATAGGGAAGGAGCACCTCCACGCCCTCGGCGGGGAAGTTTTCCGGCGCCACCGTGGTCAGGGTGCCGTCGTCACCGCGTGGACTTGAAGCCGCCGGTACAGTCGACGTAGGTGGGGTCGTGGAGCGTGCTGCCGGCGGTATGGCCGTTGTCACAGGGAGATGCGGCCACGGCGCTGACAGGCAGCAGGCAGATCAGCAGGGCAAGGCATTTCTTCGTGATGGAATCCCTCTCTTATGTGATTTGTGCCGTAAAACAAGCGCCCTCGGCTAAGTGCGCCGGAGTTCGCAAATCCATTATACCGTATCTGGTGCGTATTGGAAAGGCTTGTCTGGAAGATGCTGGAAAATGTAGGGGACGTGTTTTACAGTTAGAAATGCGTTAGAAGAGCAGAGGACGGCTACCTGATCTGGGCAAAAAGAAAACCTTGAAACCATTGTGGTTTCAAGGTTTTCTTTGGTGGAGATAAGCGGGATCGAACCGCTGACCTCTTGAATGCCATTCAAGCGCTCTCCCGGTTAGTGCGGTTACATACCCCTCTAAACCGGGTCAAAAGAGCGCTTCAATATGCGGGAATTTCTATTTAACTCAGTTAGTATATCTCCGGACTTGGAAGGATATAAGCATGGTTTTCAGGAAGTTGCGGTTTTTCCATGTCAAGTCCATAACCTTTGACTAATTGAGCCGCTCCCCCAGTGGAAACGATTTGGGCTAAAAAACAAGTCTGCATGTATGTTAATCGTAGTTTAGGCTTCTTTTCTTATCGAAGCTAGAAGGTCTGAATATGGCACCTTGAGATGATGGCAGTATGACAAACTTTAAAGGCTGTCTATTGTCTCCAGCAAAGCATATGCATAGCGTTTAGCTGCGGCATTGACAGCAGAGTCATTAATGCATAGGTGAAGATACAGAACGACAAGCAGGTGTATTGCCACACATAGGAAAAATGCTCTTTGTTCGTTCCAGGTGAATGTGCTAATGTTGGCAATAATATTAATACCAAAAAAGATTATAGCGACGATGTTAGCTCCAAGACCGACAGGCTTTAATCGTAGCATGTTCCGGATGTACCCATAATTGATGTTCTCCTCATATACCAACCGAAATGTTGTTGGCTCACGCGTTTTGGCCCGTAGCCAAGGAATAACATCGGCGCATAGTCTATCAACATCGCAAGGTTGACCCTTAGTATTTGGATCGATGCACGACAGCAGTGGTTGAAACTCAGGTTCCAACGATGCCAGCTTGCGATAGTAGCGAGCACGAGTCCCTGATGACAAAGCTGACGAGGGGGAGAGAAGCTCGGCAGCTGTATTTTGGGTAGACCGCTTTTCAATAGGCGAGCGATGTATACCAAGTAAGGCCTGGCACACAGTGACGCATACTGCAGATAAAATGATACCTTCAGCAATGGAAAAGGTCTCGTGTGATAGGCAGAGAATGTCGAAAATAAACGGGGCTGCGTAAAAGATGCTGACACAAACGCGAGCTCGGAGATTGTATGTGTCAAAAATATTTAGACTCATTGTTACGCCACCCTCTCATAAGCAAATCCAATTTGCTCCATTAGCGGTAGATGCGCAGAGTTTAGGGCATCCAACTCCGAGTCGGTAACGTCAAATGAGAGGCCAAAAGCGCCACCATCATAGCAACAGGCTTCCCCTCTCTCATTCACTTTACTGTAGTAGATTTGCTTTTGTTTAAGTAATGGAACCACAATAGCTGGATAACAGGAATTGATAATTTTTATTTTCCGCTCAAGTTCCAAGCGGTGTTCTGCAAAATAGTCCAAAATCCACGGATAGTGACCATATAGAATTACGATATCGTCGTTTCTAAACGGAAAACTTCTTAATTCAATGAAATTGGCGGTGCGTTGCACCTCGATAAAATAGAAGTGGAAAGTGTGTAGTAGGTAATCTTTGCGAGACGCAAGTTCAGGTTCGAAAAGGGGTTGCAGGATATAGTTCATCGATGGCGTCACGCTCCTTTCAATAGTAGATGCCCAATGTACGGCGGGGAGAATATCCGCTTCCAGTAGAACCGATGTTTGCGGGATAATGGATATCGCCAGTGGCTGTTTTATGAACAATTTTTCCAAGGGTTTTCAGCTTAAGTGAGCCTCCATTGCTATTTCCTGTGTTGTCACTAACAAGATAGATGGTACTGTTCTTGCCACGCTTGGCGTCAAAAATTTTATCAGCAGTATCGGGTTTCCCGTGATGTGGAAGCTGGATTACAGAATAATCATCGAGTTTATCTCTAATAGCTTCAAAAGAGGCATCACCACAGAGGAGACAACGGGTCTGTGCAAAATCAATAGATACCTGTACACTAGCAGCGTTGATAATCGTCTCAGCGTCAATACGGTCGCTCTCATTAGGATCCAGCGCTTTGGCAATTGTGTCAAGCGCATATTCTTCTGTAGGGCCTACGATACTTATTCCAGGGACAACCTCGTTGGCAGTAAGGGCATCAACAAGTTCCACCTGTTTGCTCAGGCTAGCGATGTTGTCATAGACCTTTTTAATTCGCTCTCCTATTGAATGTTCTGTCACTCGCCCATCATCTAACAGCTTAAGGACTTCCTCTTTATGCTTTAAGAACAGTTGGGTATAGACCTTGGAGACCAGTCCTTTCTCAACCAGATAGGGAATGCCGTTGAAGTGGTCCGCGTCATTGTGGGACAAGATGACAATGGCTTTAGAAAAGCCGTTGTCGGACATATAAGTCTCAACCCTCTTGGCATGTTCTTCGCAACCACAATCATATACCACAAGGGCAGTTCCTGTATTAAGCAAGAGACAATCACCATAGTTGGGGCCCTGAGGATCATAAGATTTTGCGCTTAATATAAGTAAATTCATAAAATTTCTCCTTAGTATTTAAAGTGTTGGTACCATATTCAGTTTTCAAGGTGCACGCAAATGAAAGCTGCCACTCCATCACCAGCCGCAGATAGTGTAGCACAAAAATCGAGATTTGTAAATATATTTTTTGATATTTTGTAACTTGGGGTTTCGTAAATTACAAAAAGTTAGTTTTATCGGATGAATTTCTCTAGACAACAGGCAAAATGCCTGCTATAATGAGATTTGGAGGGGATCAAATGTTCACGTCAATTCATCTTGAAAATTATAAAACTTTTTCAAATATAACTGTGGATTTATCGCAGAAAAGTGGTGTCCCCAAGAGCCTAGTCCTCATCTATGGGGAAAACGGTGCAGGCAAATCCAATTTTGCTGCAGCTTTTTATACTCTTGCAGAAACAATGCGGACTATGGATATTCGGGATTTCCTTCAAGATTTTATGTCAAAAAATAAGGAAATTGCAGAGAACGAAAGTTTACTAAAGATGCTCCGCATACGATTCCGCGATATGGAGGCAATTGTACAAGATGCTCGGGCTATAGGAGCCACCGGAAATCTTGTCCTTGATTTTTCTTTTGTAATTAAAGGAAAAAAGGGGCGGTACCTTATCGAAATGGATGATAAGGAAATCGTTCACGAGCGATTGGAATATACTCTTGAAAAAAATAAAGGGTTATATTTTGACATTACTTCATCGTCGAAAAAACTCAATGAAAAAGTATTTGTAGATAAAGGGTTTTTAACGGATATCCAGTCAAGCTTAACAAAATTTTGGGGGAAACACTCTCTTCTAGCAATTTTACAGCATGAGACAAATGACAAGACTAGTAGCTATTTTGACAGTGCAATATCAAAACAATTTCAAATATGTTTAGCGGATCTAATGAACCTCTCGTGCAAAGTTAAATGCCCCAATACTCCAGAACGAGGTGTGATTGGTCTTGTTCATCCAATGCTGAGTGATTTAGATAGAGGGGATATCCGCATTGAACAGGGTACAGAACTAATGCGAGTAGAAGCAATGCTGAATTGCTTTTTGCCCAAAATTAGTAAAGATATCAAAAGTGTATATTATAAAAAGGAAAGCCGGGACAACACCATTTTTTATGAGCTTTTCACTCAGCAAATGATTTCAGGTAGATTGTGTGATGTACCGTTTGATCTAGAATCTACAGGCACACAAGCAATTCTTGAGTTGCTACCCTTCTTCTTGACAGCTGCGACAGGGTCTGTGGTTGTACTTGACGAACTCGATACTGGAATTCATGACGTACGTATACGCGATATTCTATTGTCCGTGCGATCTGAAATCTCAGGCCAATTGATAATCACTACGCACAATACACTGTTGATGGATTCTGACTTGGATGCAAATACATTTTATATTATAAGCAAAGATGAAAACGGAAATCGTCACCTTAGTTGCATTACGGATTCCGTTGAGCGTGTTCATCCAAAGCATAATATCCGGAACAGATATCTTCTAGGTGAATACAATGGTATTCCCCAAACGACTGATATCTCACTCAAGGAACTGCTTGACGTTCTTAACAAAACATTGGAGTCCAGTGAACTATGATAAATATACAAGGTTGAATTTTTTACAAAATTTGAGAACAACGCCGCCTAACAGGACAACGGGCGGCGTTTTCATATATAAAACCACGAAGGGAGGTCACTTCCACCCGGCCAGTCTGCGGACTGGCTTTTTTCATGCCACGAAAAGGAGGTTTGCAAATGGCAGATGATAAGAAAAACATTCCCGAGGCAGCCCCGCCCGCCGAGGCACCCGCTCCTACGGTAGAAAAAGCCGCCGTGCCGGAGCCGCCTGCTCCTGATCCTGTGCTGACTGACGCGGAGGCGGTCATGCTGGAGCAGGAGGGGCAGGCGGCACTCTTTGAAGTGGGTGAGGCCGTGCCTGATCCCGCCGACGCTGTTACTCACACCGAGGTGGAGGAGCCCACCGCTCCCGAAGTCCCCAAGGCTGAAAAGGAACAGGAGCAGCCGCCCACTCCCTGCAAGGACGATCCCACCCCGGCACATTCCGGCAAGGTGGCGGATTTTGCCGCTGCCCGTGACGAGGCGGCCAAGGAGGAGAAAAAGGCGGTCAAGCAGAAGCCGCCCACCGAAAAGAACAAGGCTGCCAAGCCCAGCAGAGGTCGTCCGCCCAAGGATGGCAAGGCCGCTCCCGATAAGGCAAAGCCGCCCAAACCTCGGGACAAAAAGTCCCAAAGCAAGCCCGTCCCGGAGAAGCCTGCCGTGGATAAAGGCGGCGCTCCCGCTGGCACGGAGGTCACGCCGGAGCCGTCTGCGCCCCGTGACGCTACCCGCGCCGAAAAAGAAGAGATTGTCTATCTCAACCTGTCCGACCTGCACCCGTTCAAAAACCACCCCTTTGGTGTCCGGGACGATGCGGAGATGCAGGGGCTTGTGGAGTCGGTCAAGGCAGCGGGCGTCAATCAGCCTGCGCTGGTGCGTCCCCGTGAGGATGGCGGCTATGAGATCATCGCAGGCCACCGCCGCCAGCGGGCAAGCGAGCTTGCCGGATTTGCGAATATGCCTTGTATCGTCCGCAACATGACGGACGATGAAGCCATCCTCGCCATGACGGATGACAATCTCCGCCACCGTGAGCGCATTTTGCCCACGGAAAAGGCGCAGTCACTCAAAATGCAGGTGGAGGCCATCAAGCACCAAGGCAGCCGCCCCGGCGAGGAGGACAAGGATGCCGGAAAACGCTCCACGCAGGTCGTGGGAGATCGCAACGGCATGAACTATAAACAGGTGCAGCGGTATATCCGCCTGACCGAGCTTGTGCCGGATTTGAAGAAAATGGTGGACGAGAAAAGACTGGCGTTCACCCCAGCGGTGGAGATCTCATTCATCCGCCCCAAAAATCAGAGGTATATCGCCGTGTCCATCGAGGGGCAGCAGTCCTCGCCCTCGCTGTCGCAGGCACAGAAAATGCGGGAGCTGGACAAGGACGGCAAGCTCAACGGCGATGTGATCGACGGGATTCTGTCGCAGGAGAAAAAGGAGGTAGACAAGGTGATCATCAATAGTGCGGAACTGGAAAAGTATTTCGGCAAGGACAAGTCCCCGAGGGAAATGAAAGACAAGATCATTTCTCTGCTGGATGACTGGAAGGCCAAGCAGCCGCCTGAGCTGGGCAAGCTCGAAAAGAAAACGGATCTGGAAAAGTGACCTTGGGACTTTTTGTCCCGAGGTCTTTCGTTTCCCCGAATGGCTCTTGTGGTTATATCCCCCGTCGCCGCCCGTATTCCAGCATGGCCGGGAGCGGGCTGTCAAGGGTACATCGCACCGCTGTTTTCAGCGGCCAGCCCTTGACCGCCTGTCCCGGCTATGCTTTTTCTCCGGCAAGCGGCGGGGGTATATCCTCCAGAGCCGCCCCCTTTCCCAAGAATGGGAAAGGGCGTGGGGTTTGGGTTGAATTGTTGGGTATTTCCTTGCAGCAGCAATTAAGGCCAATGATAAAACATAAAAAGGAGAATAAAGATTTATGTACATCATTACTTATGAGTGTATGCGTTACACAATGAAACCGAATGTCATTTTTTTGATTATATGCGCAATGTTCTTTATAACCGGTTGCACCAACAATCATCTTAACAATGCAATGATAAATAGTAATGCCGTACAGGTAGGTGATAGTTGGTCACCGTTAGATTCAATTGAACGTGCTGGCGTTATACATTGTGAAGCTGGGGAAGATAATTACTCCTTTGAAGTTCATGCCTATGACGGCAGTTTTCTTGTAAAGCAGCAGGATGGCAAAATGCAGTATGTTTCCGATTTAGTCATAGAGGGGGCTGGCGATGCCCATTGGGAAAACGTTTCGTCAAATGGTGAAATTTTGCCGTGGGATGGAGAAAAGACATTTATAGGCGTTTTGATCAAGCAGGATGACCAATATGTTGGGTATGCTGCTATAATGATAGAAAGGCCGGAAAACAATTGGAGATATAATGCAACAATAATTAACTGCAAAGAGATTGCACCAGAAGAACGTTCCAATTCCGAAATTATGTCAGAAGATCTTTATAAAATGATTGATTCTGCTGTCGAAAGTGCCAAATAATATTTTGTATATTCTGATTCACTACCTTTGCACAAGCAGAAGCCAATAAAACATATACCAGCTTTTCAGCCTATCAAGAAAGTGGGGACGACGGTGATTATTGGCAGGGTGTCGCTGCGTTTTATGCGTTCCAAGAAGCATATGGCCTTTTGACGGAGGATACAAACAAATCCACAAATCGTATTTTCTGTAATGAGGTCTATGGCAGTTTAGTCCTGTCCCCGGAACTATCGCAAGCTCACATTTCAGATATTGTCTATGTTATGAAAATACTCTCTGAGAATGTCATGGACGAAAACGGCTATGTGCGAATGTTAGAGCTTCGTAATACGCTGCAATCCTAAACCGGACTTTTGGCAGCAGTAAAACGATAAATATGGAGGTGTTAATATGAGCCATACAATCAAGCGAGCTATCATAGCCGTTGTAATAGCGGCTGCTGTCTACTTTCTCTCCGGGCCGATCATCGGGTACACAAACTATGATATGTACCTTAGAGCAATAGAATTTTTGGCTGCTATTATCGCTGGCGGATGCTATTGGATTGGGAGCAACGAGCAAAACTAATGCTATCTTCGTTAGATGATGAAAAATATTAGAATTAGGCAAAGGGGTGTAATTGTGTGAAAAAAAGTATCATTCTGAAAGTTATTAGTATCGTTTTTGCTCTCATAACCATTTTAGCAATCGCCTGTGCTATTACAGGTACAGGAAGTGGCTTCTTGGATTTGAGCAATATTGCGAGAGCCGTTTGCGTCGGAGTTGCTGTAATCTGCGGTATTCTTGCATTTATATCTTGGAAATATTCTGCTTAATATGATTGGGGCCTGTGCTGGCTTTGCATTTGCCAAAAACGATTAGCCAAGCAGGAGTGATCCATAAATCCGAACACATGAAACCGCCATTCAATGACGATTTTGCGTGCTAAAATCAATCGGCGGTTTTGAAATATCATATTTCAAGCCGCCGTTTTCCTTTTGAAAAAATGGATCAACGGAGGGTGTGGTAAAGTCGCCCTTTTTTAAGGATACGGCGGTATCCAAGGAGGTATCGCCGTGTCCTTTTTCTTTATTGATAGTGCATTTGATCTATACTGGCTAAAAAAAGCGCACTTCCACCGTCGGGACTATACGGCTATGGATGCGAAATCTGTCAGTATGTAAGTGAAAATGTTGTTTTGTGCGTCCGCATAGCGTCATGCTGTGCGGGCGTTTTTATATGCCTGCACCTTGGGACAATTTGTCCCAAAGCAGCCAGCCCCGGCTGCCGATCCCCGCCGTTCCTCCGTTCTGTTCACCCACCCACACATGAACCGAATGGAGGAAATACAAATGACGACCATCAATCTGAAGGACTTTTACGCTTGGTACACCCATGATGAATACATCGAAGTTTCCGACGAAGTGGCCGCCGAGTTGAAGGCGGACAAGCTGTATGAGGCAGCCCATCAGCGGCGCACGACCCGCAACAAGGCGCAGTATTCCCTCGACTGTGACGATGGGATCGAATACTCGGCTTGCCTGCATGAGCCGACGCCGCAGGAGCTTCTGGATCGCATGGAGCTGTTCATCCACCTGTGGAACGCCCTCAACTCTCTGCCGGAGGTGCAGGGCATCCGCGTGGAGGCGCATCTGATCCTCGGCAAGAGCTACCGCCAGATTGCCCAAGAGCAGGATGTGGACAAGAGCGTTGTCCGACGCTCGGTGAAGCGCGGCATAGCTGCTATGAAAAAATATTTGAAAAAAGTTCTGTGAGCGGGGCTCCATTTGCCCGATTTTTGTCCTTGGTATATGAGAGGTAGTTTTCACTTCTCCGCAGCAAGGTAGTTGATGCTCCGTCACGGATCGTCGCTGTCCGCTGTGAGGGAGCGCCGCATTGAATATGAGCTGTCTTATGACAGGCCAACAGGAGCGGGTGCGGCGCTCCCGCCTTTCAAAAACACCTTGGGACATTTCGTCCCAAGGTCATAAGCCGCAGGCCAGCGCTTTTATGAGGCGCTGGCCTTTCCCTGTTGCCGAGAATTGAAAAGGAGGTCTTTATGCAGCAGAGAAAACAACATACCGCATTTGCTGTGGATGGCTACGCCATCACCGCCAGCTTTGCAGACTGCAAAAATGCGGCAGCGCTCCATCATATAAAGCAGATTTTACTATCTTCCTTTGCCAACAATACGGCAAAAAATAGCTCCGGCGACATCCTTGCAATCCCTCCCGAACAGAGGGATAATAATAGTGGGGGTAGTCCCTATGTACCTTGAAAACTTCATATTCCCCGCGTATTGATTGCGTTTTTTCATTGACCCATCGACAAATGAAAGGACGGATCAATATGATAGAAAACAGAATGATGACAGGTAATCGGGTCGATTGCCTATACCGCGTGTCTACCGACAAGCAGGTGGACTACAACGACAAAAGCCAAGCCGACATTCCCATGCAGCGCAGAGAGTGCCATCGCTTCTGTGAAAAAATGGGCTGGACGATTGTTCACGAGGAGCAGGAGGACGGCGTGTCCGGGCATAAGGTTAGAGCCGAAAACCGGGACAAGCTGCAAATCATCAAGGAACGAGCCAAGCAGGGAAAATTCGATATTCTGCTTGTGTTCATGTTTGACCGCATCGGGCGTATCGCTGACGAAACGCCTTTTGTGGTGGAATGGTTTGTTAAAAACGGCATCCGGGTCTGGAGTACGCAGGAGGGTGAGCAGCGTTTTGATAATCACACGGACAAGCTCACCAACTACATCCGCTTCTGGCAGGCTGACGGCGAAAGCGAAAAGACTTCAATTCGCACAAAAACCGCTCTCGGCCAGCTTGTCGAGGACGGCGGTTTCAAGGGCGGTCTTGCTCCCTATGGGTATGACCTTGTAAAAAGCGGACGCTTCAATAAACGCAAGCACGAGGTTTTTGAGCTGGCTATCAATGAAGCCGAGGCCGCTGTGGTACGGATTATCTTTGACAAGTATGTGCATGAGGGTTTCGGTGCCCAACGGATCGCCACCTACTTAAATAACCTCGGCTATCGGGCGAGAACGGGTAAAATGTGGCATCACGCCAGCATCCGCGGTATCATTTGCAATCTGACATATACTGGGGTACTTCGCAGCGGCAAAAGCCGCTCCCAAACGCTGCCCCACTTGCAGATTATAGAACAGGAGTTGTTCGAGGCTGCACAGCACATTCGTACCTCCCGTGCCAACTCCGCCGAACAGGAACGGCGTGTACCGCTGAATACCCGTGGCCAGTCCTTGCTGGCCGGGAATGTCTTTTGCGGGCATTGTGGCTCCCGGCTGGCGCTCACCACCAACGGCAAGGCTTATCCGTGCAAGGAAGATGCTCACCGCATTGTAAAGCGTGTGCGGTATATCTGCTACGGCAAGACACGCAAGCAAACCGAATGTGACGGGCAGACTGGCTACACAGCGCATATTCTTGACGGTATCATTGATAAAGTGGTCCGGCAGATCTTCGAGCGAATGAAAGCAATCCCTAAAAGTGAGATCGTCAATATCCGCTATCGTGAAAAGATGGAAGAACGGAAAGCGCTTCTCAAAAGCGCAAAATCCGACTATGCCAAGGCTGCCGCCGAGCTTGATACACTCCGTGGAGAGGTCATTAAAGCCCTCCGGGGCGAAAGTGCTTTTTCGCAGGAATTGCTCAGTTCCTTAATTGCGGACGGTGAGAAAAAATGTCTCACCATTCAGCATACTATGGAGGCGGCGCAGGCGGCCTACGACGAGGGGCGGGTCATGCTGGCCGCCTTAAACGCTCAATACGACGATAACCGCCATGTTTGAGAACTCGTTTTTTCTCGGGCGTATATTCATAATACTGGAACTGGATCTGTCGCTTTTCCAAGATCGCCGTTTGGATGGCATCAATGATGTAATAGACTTGCTCATTGTCCGGTTTCACCCGGCTGGACAGGCCGGCGAGCTGCCGAAGCTGCTCTGCCTGATGTGTGCTGGTCAGACGGCATAATTTCTGTACCAGTTCCTCAGATTTCTTGGCAGAAATGATCTTCGAGGATGCTACTGCGTCTGTCAGCATTTTCAGTTCTGGATACTCAAACAGGCGGCTTCCCATAAAATATTGGTTTTGGGTACTCTTGACCACCACAATATCAATTCCTGCATCGATCAGAGCATTGGTATCCGCGTAAACAGTCTGCCGCACTGCCTGAATTCCTTTTCCATTCAGATGGGCAATGATGTCAGATACTGTGGCGGGATGGTTTTCATCGGTCCGCTCATAGAGAAACCGGAGCAATTCCAGTATCCGCATATTTGTTGAATTCTGCATACTTCACCTCCTCGATTTTCGAAATGGCCTATTTTGTCTGGTGACCAGTCCCAAAGACCAGAAACAGGGCAACAGCACAGAGAAGCAGTCCAATCCAATTTCGATCCATAATCAGCTTGATTACCGCCACAAGCAGCAGCCCGCCCACCAGGAGCACAACGCCGTTCATTCAGCGGCCTCCCGAGGCATAGTTCCCCATGTGGATGTCCAGCACCTCTCTGGGCGGCTGGATCAGGGCGTCCTCATACTGGCACTTCCACTGGATCTCCCGGCACATCTGGCCATCCGCCACGCCGTCTATGGTTTCCCCATCCTGAATGGGGTTATCATGCTCCAATATGTACGATGCCACATTGTAGGCGTGGTTTACCACCCAGTTGGGGTCCATGCCGTGGAAGTGGTACTGGAGGTCGGGCAGGAACAGGGTGCTCATGCCCACCGTGTCGATGAGCATATCCTCGGTGCCCTCGATGTTGAAGAAGCGGACATTGACCCCGAAGCGGATGAACCGATCCGAGCCTTTGATCTGATGGGAGCGCACATCCTCCGCCAGAAACAGCTTGCCGCAATTCTGGAAATAGAACGCCTCACAGGTGGGGTACAGCTCCGCCAGAGCCTCCAGAAAGTCGGCATCCAGGTTGGCACGCTCCAACGCCGGAAGCGCCGCAGCCAGCATATCGGTGGCCACCACCTGATATTTGCACTCCCGGAAGATCCGGTCCCGGTCCTCCTGGCAGTCCCACATCTGGCTCATGAGGAAGGCGTCGAAGCCTTTGCCCTTGAACCTGTCGCATTTCATCACCATCAGCTGTACCGGGCATTTGCCGTCCTTGAATTCCGCGATATGCTCCTGTGCGGCAAAGCCGGTCATTTGCTTATCATAACAGAAGCACTCTGTTGATCCGATGTGTTTCTCTATCACAGCGGTCATGGTTTCTTTGTCCGGCATGTCCACCGGTTCTTTAAACAACATCTGAATGAGATAGGGGCCTCCGGGCTGGGGACCCTTTTTATCATCCAGGTTTTGCTGGAAAAGTTGATTGCTCATTTGGTTTCCTCCTTCTTCTCCGGGAACAGCTTCCACCGGAACTCCAACTCTTTCTGGACAAACTCTTTCGGCAGGCTGCGGGGGTTGGCGATGAGATACCATACCCGAAAGGTGCGCTTCTCCGGGTCTGTTTCCTGCCGGTAGAGCTGATAGCCCGCCTCATCCTCCTGTGTCCACTGTC
>ERZ857785.1262-NODE-1262-length-29082-cov-4.213870_pt1 | contig 29082 bp, 29 predicted proteins | sample MGYA00519763_ERZ857785 | MGnify/ENA primary metagenome ERZ857785 (study PRJEB31778, sample SAMEA3449365) | human gut metagenome | biome: human gut; feature: human-associated habitat; material: faeces | place: United Kingdom | collected 2010/2012 ...
ACCAGAGACACGAGGATTTTCAGTCCTCTGCTCTACCAACTGAGCTAACTGGGCAAGAGTTGCGGGAACAGGATTTGAACCTGTGACCTTCGGGTTATGAGCCCGACGAGCTTCCAGACTGCTCCATCCCGCGCTATTTATTTGCAAAAGCTATTATAGTCCTTCTTTCTGCAAATGTCAAATTTCTATGTCCCTGCCTTACATAATATACAGTTACAAGCACTTTTATTCCTGATTTTTGAAGAATTGTATCTTCATCATCTGAAGTCCTGTACAGTCCTCGTCAACCCAGAAAAAGTGTAGCACACTATTTATGGAAAGTCTACACCCGTCCCGCCAAAAAGATACTTGCCGCAATTCCTGCCAGCGTAGCAAACAATGCCCCCGGAAGCGTAAAGCCGGTCTTTCGTACTTTTACCGACATAAAATAAATTGACATGGTATAAAAAATGGTCTCGGTGCAGCTTAACATGACAGAGGCTGCCATTCCCACGAAGGAATCACACCCGGCTTCCTTGTATAAATCCACCAGCAGTCCGGTTGCCGCCGAGGAGGAAAACATTTTGACAATGGCAATGGGGATAAGTTCGGAAGGGATTCCGATATGTTTCGTCCAGCCCATGCAGGTAGTAGAAATGAAGTCCAACAGCCCGGAAGCTCTTAGGATCCCGACTGCTACCATAAGCCCCACCAGCGTTGGCAGGATTCCAACTACTGTCTGTATGCCTTCTTTTGCGCCCTTTAAAAAATCGTCATATACATTTTTCTTCATCAGAATGCCGAATCCTACGATGTAAAAGACCAGTATCGGAATCAGGGCATCTGACAGGAACATAAGAAAGCGCATCCTCATTCTCCTGCTAAGAGCTTCTTTTTCATTCTATGCAGACAGGAGAACTATCATGCCTCTTTTTACTGCTTCCGCAGGCGCAGCCCCACGCCCTTGCGGGTTTCGATGTAATCCCTGCCGCTTAATTCCCGCAGTTTCCGTCGTAAGTTGCTGGCATGGACTTTGATGGAATTTTCCACACAGTCCGGTGTATCTTCTGCAATTTCATCTAACAGCGTGGTCTTTGTCACTGTCCGTCCGTTCCGCTGTATCAGACATTTTAAAATAGCAGCTTCTGTTCTGGTAAGCTTCGTAGTCTGCCCGCCAATGGTCGCCAGCCGCTTCTCGATATCCAGCTTTATCTCTTCGTAATAGAAAAATCTTACTTTATCTTTTTCTGCCGGAATCTTACTCAGACGTACTTCCACCCGGATGCGGAATTCCTGTATATCAAAGGGCTTTCTGATATAGTCGTCTGCCCGTTCTATGCATTTTTTACACCGTTCAAAAACAGAGCCGGTTTTCTCCGGCCGAATCAATAGCAGCGGCTTTGCCTGCACCAGGGCGAGGAAGGTATTCTCCCATATTGCTGCTACATCCTCTTTTCCGGCAAATTCCTTCTGCTCAAGGTCTAATACCACCATATCCACAATAACCTGCTGAAATAACTCCCCGGCATCTGTGAGGGAATCCGCCCGCACTGTAAAATAGCCTTTTTCGTCCAGTACCTGCTCCATGGCATCCCCCAATGCTTTATCCTGTTCGATGATTCCTATGGTATACATTAATCCGTTCTCCTTCGACTTACAATCCGGCAGAAAATGACTGCCGTTGCTGTGCTGATAATGGTCGCTGCAAGTCCCGGTCCCACCACCGCAGCCGGATGCACCGAGCCATACTGACTGCGGTACGCCACAATGTTCATGGGAATCAGTTGCAGAGACGATATATTGATAATCAAAAAGGTACACATTTCCTTTGTGGCATTTCCGGAATACTTCTGTATGTTTTTTCCGGCTGCCTTAAGTCTGGCAATATGTAACTCCTGTAATTGCTGCATTGCCTTTAAGCCTGCCGGCGTTGCCGCCCAGCCAAGCCCTAACATATTGGCTATCATGTTGACTGCTATGTAATGATTGACAGGATGGTCATCGGGTATATCCGGGAAGAGAAATGTCAGCACCGGCCGCATTTTCTTTACTGCCGCTTTTACAATGCCGCTGCATTCCGCAATTTTCATCATTCCCATCCAGAACGCCATGACTCCTGTCATGGTAATGGCTAATGCCACTGCTTCTTTGGCAGAGTTTACTGCTGCCTCCGTCACTTCCGGCAGTGTTCCGTTGATTGCACCGTAGAGCACTCCCACAAGAATCATAAATCCCCACAGATAATTCATTTCGAACCTCTTTTTCTTTCCCGTTACTCTACTATATGCAGTTTCCCCGGAAGGAACTACTTTCTCTGGTGATTATAGCACACCCTCTTCTGCCATATCACGTTCTTTTGTCATATCGATACGATTTTTTTCATATTCTTTGTTGAATACTCTTCATCCGAGGCCGTCTATGCTGCACAAATATATTTCTCCTTTTCTGATAACCATTTGCTTTGCTTTATCCTTATTTCTTCTAAGCGGGTGCAGCAAAGACCAGTCGGCTTCTGATTCCGGTTATATTGCGCCGGATTCCATTTCCTTTGAGGAATATACCAGTCTTTTATTTCAAAGCGAAGTAACCTCCGATACCCTGACCCTTCACTATACCTTAAGCCAGCCGGAAGTCTATGGCATTACCGATTATAAAATTGCTCTGCCGGATTATTCTGCCGATGCCAGAAAGCAATCTGCCTTAAATATCGAAAATATCTCCTGTGGGTTACAGTCCTATGACTATGAGGTACTGACCACCGAGCAGAAGCTGACCTATGATATTTTAAATGACTATGTCTCTTCTAACCGCAGTCAGTCGGACTATACCTATTACCCGGAAATCCTGCGTCCTTCCACCGGATTTCCTGCCCAGCTTCCGGTTCTGCTATCAGAATACCATTTCTATGACCGTAAAGATGTGGAGGATTATCTGACTCTGCTTTCACTGATTCCATCCTGCTTTGATTCTGTCTTAGATTATGAAACGAATAAAATCAATGAGGGACTTTTTCTTTCGGATACCCAGGCGGATACGCTGATTGCAGACTTAAATACCTTCTGTGATAACAGTTCTGAGCATTATCTGATTACTACTTTTCGTAATAAAGTAGCGGAACTTCCTGATTTAACAGCAGAGGAACAGGCTTCCTACTGTATCGAAAATGAAGGTGCTTTTAGGGAATATATTCTGCCATCTTATGAAGCTTTGCGGGATTTTCTGGTGGAGCACAAGGGCAGTGGCAGCAACTCCGCCGGACTTTGCTATTTTCCGGATGGCTCAGACTATTATGCTGCTTTGGTTTATGATGCCACCGGCTCTTCCCATTCCATAGATGAACTTTTAGAAATGACGGAAAAGCAACGGAAATCCGACCTTCTTGCCATCAACGGGATTGCTGCCAGTCATCCCGGTATCTCTCTTACCACCGATGATTTTCCAATGAAGGATGCCACCCCGGAGGAGATGCTTACCTGTCTTTCTTCCGCTATTACAAAGGATTTCCTGCCGCCGGTCTCTACGGATTTTTCCGTCCGCTCCGTGGACCCTTGTATGCAGGATTCCATGGCTCCCGCCTTTTATCTGACGGCCCCTATCGATAACATTTCCCATAATGTCATCTATATCAATCCCCGCAGCCACTACGAAGGCTTCGAGCTTTTCACCACACTGGCGCACGAAGGATTCCCGGGACATCTCTATCAGACTACCACTACGTCTGCCTCCGGCTGTGCACCCATCCGGAGTATTCTCAACTATCCCGGCTACGTAGAGGGCTGGGCAACTTATGTGGAAATGCTCTCTTACTCTTATGCCGGTCTGCCGGAGGAAAAGGCTTCGCTCCTTATGCACAACCAGTCCGCTCTTTTGAGCCTCTATGCCACCGCAGATTTATCCATTCATGCAAAGGGCTGGACACTCAGTGACCTTAAGGACTTCTTAAGTGATTATGGCATCGACAATAAGGAAGCCGTCTCCGAAATCTACGACTATATCGTAGCGGAGCCGGCTCATTATCTCAAATATTATATTGGCTGCCTGGAATTCCTTCAGCTAAAGGACTACGCCAAAGAAACCTTCGGGGATTCCTATTCCGATAAACAGTTTCACCAGGCAGTGTTGTCCATCGGTCCTGCACCTTTTGATATTGTAAAAAAATATTTAAAGGACTACTACCGGCAGACTATTTAACTTCTACTTTAACAGTGCCTGATATACATCACGTTTACTGATGCCACGATCCTTTGCCACCTGCTTCATGGCTTCCTTCCGTTCCATGCCGGAAGCCTCATAATGTGCCATATGTTCCTCGACGGAAAGGCTCTCCCAGGCTTCTCTGGCTTCCCGTTCCTTTGTCTCAAATGTCTTTCCGGAAATAACTAAAACGTACTCTCCTTTTGGTTCATTGTCCTCATAAAATCTTATGACATCTTCGAACGTCGTTTTTGTCGCGTTCTCATATCGCTTGGTCAGCTCCTTGCAGACCGTTAATTCACGGTTTCCAAGAACTTCATAAAGCTCCTTTAAGGTCTTGAGAAGGTGGTGTGGAGCTTCGTATACTATCATGGTTCGGCTCTCCTGAGCCAGCTCCTCCAAGACTCTGGCACGTTCTTTTTTATCTCTTGGAAGAAATGCCTCAAAGGCAAATCGTCTGGTTGGAAGTCCCGATATGGTCAGTGCGGTAATGCAGGCTGCCGGTCCCGGAAGGGAAGTTACTTCGATGCCATTCTCATAACAGATTCGAACCAGTTCTTCTCCCGGATCTGAAATACCCGGTGTTCCGGCATCTGTTATCAGGGCAATATTTTTGCCTTCCTGTAATTTCTCTACCAGCTTGTATGCCTTTTCAATTTTGTTATATTCATGATAGCTGGTCATCGGTGTCTTAATCTCAAAATGATTTAAGAGCTTAATGGAATTTCTCGTATCCTCTGCCGCTATTAAATCTACTTCCTTTAAGGTACGCAATACCCGGAACGTGATGTCCTCTAAATTTCCAATGGGTGTTGCACACAGATACAGTTTTCCTGCCATAATCTATCCTCTTTTATTTAAGTGGTATTATATATCTTCTTACTCCGCTTTCTTCGCACCTTCATAAATGCGCGGCAACATCTGATAGAGTATGATGCCTGCTGCCACAATACCAATGGAAATAAACTGGGAAGTAGAAAGGAATCCCACGCTTCCGCGGTAATCACTTCTTAAAAATTCCACACCAAATCTTCCGATTCCATAGAACATTAAGTATAAGGATGCCACTCTGCCTTTTTTCGGCTTACGCTTTGCATAAGCAAGCAGCATCAGGCAAATCATGAAGTCTCCTGCAGATGAAATAAGCTGTGTTGGTATCAGCTTGACTCCATTTGGAGCATAGTCGGAATGAGTAAAGGTAATTCCAAACCAGCTGTCCGTTGCTTTTCCGTAACAACAGCCTGCAAAGAAACATCCGATTCTTCCAAAGCCCTGTGCCAGTGCTACTGCCGGCATAACAAGGTCAAAATATTCGATGAAAGATACCTTCTTTATCCTGCAGTAAAGCCAGGATACTAAGATCCCTCCGATAATTCCTCCATATACTACATAACCGTTTTTAAAGTTCCAGAGAATGGATGGGTCTTTGATAATCTCCGGAATCTCTACAATATAATAAAGCAATCTGGTTCCCACCAGTCCGCCGATGATGGCACACCAGAAGATTCCATAAAGGATATCTCCGCTTTTTTCCATTTTCATCTTTTTCCCACGGTAATAACACATCGCATATGCGGCTAAAAATCCAAGTCCAATCATCAGTCCATACGTATGAAGTGTCAACGGTCCAATTGTTATCTCATTAAACATATGTCTTTCCTTTCTTTCATTACAAATCATAAATCTCATATATTTCATCGGTGTATACATTCGGTTCCTTGTATACAATCAGCGGCTTCTCCACCGTCATACGGGAACGCCCGCCTCTGCAGCCTTCGATAAGTACCATGTTCGGCTCTCGGTCTGCATATGGATATACCAGCCGCATCCGCTTTGGCTCGATGCGATGCTCATGCATACAGCAGATGATTTCTGTCAGACGAAACGGGCGGTGTACCATAAAAAAATGTCCCCCCGGCTTTAGTATTCTCGCACTCTCCCTCATAATATCCGTAAGATTGCACAATATTTCATGGCGGGCAATTGCCTTTGCTTCCTCCGGATTCGTAAGACCATGCTGTCCTATCATATAAGGCGGATTTGTGGTTATAATATCAAAAGAAGATGCCCCAAAGATCTTCGAGGCATCTTTTATATCTCCTGTTACGATATCGATTTTATCCGTCAATCCATTTAACGCAACACTTCGTCTTGCCATGTCGGCACTGTCCGGCTGAATCTCAAGCCCGGTAAAATGCTCTCCGGGAGTCTTCGCCTCTAATAGGATGGGAATCACTCCCGTTCCGGTTCCAAGGTCTAACACTCTCTGTTTCGGCTTTACCTTTACAAAAGCACTTAAGAGTACCGCATCCATTCCAAAGCAGAACTGCTTCGTATCCTGAATGATACGATAACCCTTGCGATTCAGCTCGTCCACACGCTCATCCGGTTTTATTTGAATCTCATTACTTGACGTCATTAATCTTAGACTTTCCTCCCTTATCCTCTAAGGCTTCCAGCTCTTTCATCTCTTCCGGAGAAAGTTTGATATTGTCTCTACGTCTTCTTGGCTTGAACTTCAGCTCTTTTACCTTATATTCCCGAAGTTCTTTCTCATCATTTACTTCGATTAAAACCTTCACCAGCTGACGCAATACGTTAATGCTCTGTACTTCACCTTTACATCCATCAATTGTGGTAACGGTATCACCCACATTCGGAAGACGGCTGTTTAAATATTCGTATGTTTCAGCCTCATTTTTCAGACAGCACATCAGTCTGCCACATACACCGGAAATCTTAGTCGGATTTAAGGACAGGTTCTGCTCCTTTGCCATCTTAATGGATACCGGAGCAAAATCAGCCAGATAGGATTTACAGCATAATTCTCTTCCGCAGATTCCAATTCCGCCTAAAATCTTGGTCTCGTCTCTCACTCCAATCTGGCGCAGCTCAATTCTGGTACGGAATACTGCTGCCAGATCCTTTACCAGTTCACGAAAATCAATTCGTCCGTCTGCGGTAAAGTAAAACAGAAGCTTATTGTTATCAAAGGTATACTCTGCTTCTACCAGCTTCATTTCAAGCTTATGCTTTGCAATTTTCTCAAAACAGATTTTGTATGCTTCTTTTTCTTTCTCTTTATTTCTCTGCTCGGTCTTATCGTCCTCCGGTGTTGCCACGCGGATGACCGGCTTCAATGGCTGAACCACTGCTTTATCGTCTACCTCTTTCGGGGCAATCAGCACGGTTCCGTACTCTATGCCACGGGCAGTCTCCACGATAACATGGCTACCTGCCGCCATCTTTGCTTTACCCGGGTCAAAATAATATATCTTTCCGGCTCTGCGGAATCTGACTCCAACTACTTTTGTCATTCTAATTCTCCTTTATTGTCAGCAGCAACAATTCCATCACAAGGTCAAAGTTGACATTTGCCGTAAGGCGCACCTTTGCCTTTTCCAACGCTTCTAATATTGCTTCAATTCCACTGTAGGAACTCTTGCTTGCCTGCTTCTTTATGTCATAGACTTCATCCTTAAATATCAGTCCATTTACATCTGTTGTTGCTTTATATAATAAAATGTCACGAAACCAGATCATCATGATATCAAGATAATCGTTGATTTCCATTTTATATTCGTTAATCTGTTTGATGGCTTCCTTAAATTCATAAAGCTCAATCTCATGGATTCGCTTTAATAACTGCACGGCTGCAGCTTTCAGCTCCTGAAAATCATCCGAAGATGCCAACGCCATTGCCTTTCCCACATTTCCCTGGGCAAATGCCACACACACATCCGCCTGATAATCCGGCACTTTACAGTGCTCCATCAGATATTTTTTGATTTTATCATCGGAAACTACCTTAAGGTTCAATACCACACACCGGGAAAGAATCGTCGGTAAAAATGCATCCGCATTGGTAGTCAGCAGAATGATAATCGCATATGCCGGCGGCTCTTCGATGGTTTTTAACAGTGCATTCTGCGCCTGCTGGTTCATTTTCTCTGCTTCATCTACAATATAAATCTTATATCTGCTGCTGTATGGCTTCACATCTACATCATTTACAAGCTGGCTGCGGATATCTGCCACGGAAAGCGTATTCGGCTTCTCATGTGTGACATAAATGATGTCCGGCTGGTTGTGGTTCACTGCCTGCTTACAGGAATGGCACTCCATGCAGGGCTCAATGCCGTGCTGTTCACACTGCAGGGTCTGGGCAAATGCCTCCGCCAGCATTTTCTTGCCGGATTTGTCCGGTCCGTTCAATATATATGCATGGGATATTTTATCCATTTTTATTGCATTCTGTAAATGCTCTATAATCTGTTCATGTCCAATGATTTCTGCAAATCCTGCCATGTGCGCTCCTTTCTCCTGAAGCTTCCTGCTGTCTTAGGCTGCCCTGTTTTTACGTGAAAATATCCAGCAATAATCCTGCAATTTCCCCGATTTTATCCAATATGGTAATGTGGTCCGACTCATCCTTCACCAGCTCTTCTGCCAGTTCGTCTAAGTTCTTATCCACCAACTTGACGATTCCATAGACACGATGACGGCCTTTCCGGTCGAGAAAGTTCTCTATGGGAACGGGTTACGACTTCATTTAAGAAATCCTTCACCAGTCCGCGGTATTTCTTCATGTCCCGGATGTCCATATGCTGTGCAATAAGATTACCCTGTTTGGTAATGTCATCTAAGAGGCTGTTCAACCGCTGCTGAAGCTCCTGCTCTTCGATTGCACTGGTCAATGTAAATTTAAAGCTGCCGTCTCCGGTGTCTACCGGCGTGGTTCCGGTGGTCTGATTCACCGGTGCAGTGTCGTTTACTCTAATCTCCATTTTATCACCTATCCATTATATGATAGCACAAAAGCTGCAATTTCCTCTACTGTCTTTTGCAGATTATCATTCTCAAAGTGTCTGGTAATTCCTGCCTTTTCCAATGCTTCTTCTGCAAAATCCGCATCATCTGCAAGAAATCTCCTGCAAAGCTCTGTATACTTTGGCTTATCCTGCATCCGCTCCCGGTCCAATGCCCGCTGCAGACGTAAACCATCTTCTACTTCTATATATATCGGTACGATTGCGTCTTTTCCATAATAGGCACAAAGCTGTGTATACACGGCAAGGGTGCCAATCAGAAGATAACTGTGCTCCGACAGATTGACCTGCCCGTCTGCAATTGTGGCATAGCGCCAGATTCCGTATATAGTATCATATGCGCGCTGCTCTATGACTTTTCCTTCTTTTTCGAGCTTCAAAAGCCTTTGTTCATCAATAAAATGATACTCTACGCCCTCCGCCTCGCCGGCACGGATCGGCCGGGTAGTATATGGTACAATCGTCTGAAGCTGCAACGCTTTCTCATCCCGCAGCATCTTATATATGGTATCTTTTCCTGTTGAGCTCTTGCCCATCAGGCAGAAAATCTTTCCCATGTGTAAATCTCCTGTTTCTACGGTTTTGCCGTCTGTTTTCTAGTATAAAATAATTTTCAGGAAATGACAACTTTTATCTTTCCGTCCTCAGTCACGCCATGAATACGAAATGCATTCTCCCGGCAGGTTTTTATCACTGCCACTGCTTCTTTGGAAATCTCTTCTCCCGGCACCAGCATCGGGATGCCCGGCGGATAAAGATAGACAAATGCTCCTGCCGTCTTGCCAACACTTTCCTTCAGCCCCATTTCCGCTGTCTTTGCATCCTGTGCTTCTGCAATGGATATACGGACCGTCCGCTTTGCATAGGCTTCGGTCAGAAACTGCGGCGTTATTGTTCTTCTTGCTGCGGCTTCCTTTTTATCAATTTCTTCCAGTGCCGCATACAGCCGGTCAAAACCTTCCTCGCTGTCAAAAATACTGGTCATTGCCAGCGCATAGTCTCCCTGACACATTTCTAACTGCAAATGGTATTTCTCCCTGAGCAGCTGATACAGCTCTTCCCCGGAAAGTCCGGCTTTCGTGGCACGGAGTACCAGCTTCGACGGGTCTTTGGCAAAGCCTTCTGTCTCTTTTAAATCCACTTCTCCCATGACTTCCACATTAGAAAAATGGGATGCTTTTTCATAAAAGTCCCTCAGATGTTTCTCATATGCATCAAAATACTTCTCTTTCTCTTCCGTCAGCAGACGCACACATTCATCCATGCTGGCCAAGAATAAATAGGATGGAGAACTGGTTTCATAGATATTTAAGAACCACTCCAGCCGTTCCTTCTTTATATAAGAAGATTTCCAATGCAGAATTGCAGTCTGTGTAGGTGCCGGAAGCGTCTTATGCAGGCTCTGGATTACCACATCTGCTCCCAGCGTAATAGCTGATTTTGGGAAATACGGATGAAAGCCAAGATGCGCACCATGAGCTTCGTCCACAATCAGCGGAATCCCATGCTGATGGGCAATTTCTGCTATTTTTTCTATATCTGATACGATTCCATCATAGGTTGGTGATGTAAGAAACACAGCCTCAATACTTTCATCCGCTTCTAATGCAGCTTCCACCTGCTCCGGCAGTATTCCACCCTGTATCCCGAATTCTGTAAATACCGGATAGAGATATGTCACCTGTAACTCTCTTAAATATGCTGCATGATATGCTGCCTTATGGCTGTTTCGTGCCATCAGAAGATGTCCCTTTTTCGGTAATGCGGCACTGAGTGCTGCTAAAATACCGCAGGTACTTCCATTTACCAGAAAGAAAGAACTCTTTGCGCCCCATAATGCAGCTGCCCGCTCCTCGGCTTCCTTTATGATTCCTTCTGCGGCATGCAGATTATCAAATCCATCTATTTCTGTAATATCATATGTATAAGGATTGATGTCACAATCCAGTCTCCGCTTATGTCCCGGCATATGAAGGGGATACATATCAGAGGATGCAAGTTTACATAATTCATCTTTTATATATGTCATGGTTCACCTTTCGGTCTGTACTTCCTGTAAGTTGCGTTTTTTTCCATTGTTCTACTCTTCATAATGATATTTGCAAGTATAAATAATTAAATTTAAATTTACATCAAAATTGTATGTAAGGCGGTGTTCATCCGTAATCCGCCTGCTCCAGACTTTCCTGTATTTCAATGGTTCCGGCTTTCCTATTCCCTGTGCCAATCCCTCTCTGTCTATACTTTTTATCAATTCATTAATGCGTTTTACTATTTTCTTATCTTCCCGCTGCCACTCTGTATACTGCTCCCAGGCAGTCGGTGTAAAAATGATATTCACCTATAAATTCTCCAATTCCCCAATTGTTTTTACAATAACTCCACCAGATTCCGCTTCGGACATAGATTTGTCCAGCATAGCCAGATAATCTGCATTTCTCTGAGCTTTCTTCATATCGTTATATTCTGCTTCAGACATCATAACAATATTTTCATTCTTTGGTCTTGATACAATAATAGTCTCTCCATTTATTACCTTATTACACCACTCTTTAAAATGGTCTCTTACATTCATTGATTTTACTGCTATCATATTCTCACCTCTTTTCGTATTAAAATCCGTATGTTTTTTCGTACTTTTATTATATTCTACTATTTTGTCCAAGTCAACGGCTTCTATTCAGACTCTCCAGAAACGACTTTCGGGTGACTGCTTTGAAAGCAGCCACCCGAATCTATATGATAACTTTACACAACTCAAATTCTTTATCGATACTCCTTACTGGGTAGTTTACCACTTTTTTCCAACACAAACTTTACGCTTTTGTTGTTGGTTTTCGTTGGTTTGTATTGTTTTTTGTTGTTTTAAAGGGGTTTTTGAGATATAATAAGCTTAATTTTAAAGATGCCTTGTGAAATGTTATTTTATTGAAACGATATATGAGTAAATCAGGAGGACTTGTACATGGAAAAAACGCTCCACATTTTATTAATCGAAGATGATATGAACACCTGCAATCGTATTTCAAACTATATTGCAACTAAAGATAATATGGATTTAGCCGGCGTCACCAATAATTCTTATGTTGGCATTCAATATGTACAGAATACGCTTCCTGACGCTGTTATTCTTGATCTGGAATTGCATCACGGCGGTGGAAACGGACTGTTTTTCCTCTCTGACTTAAATAAACTGGGCTTAGAGAAAAAGCCTTATATTCTTGTCACTACTTACAACTCCAGCAAAATCACGCTGGAATCTGCCAGAAGACTTGGTGCTGATTTTATTATCGGCAAATATGAAGATTCTTATTCTCCGGAATCTGCTGTTGATTTTCTCGAACAGCTTCTTCCTATGATTGAAATGACAGAATCCACATCCAATACTTCTTATATGAAAGATAATCAGAAAGATTTAGAGCAGGGACTTATCCGCAGAATCCACCGGGAACTGGAGCTTATTGGTATCAGTCCAAAGGTTGTTGGTTACAAATATCTGACCGATGCCATTATGATAACAATTGATGGACCGACCACAAACATTTCCCAGATTCTTGGTAACAAGTATAAGAAGAGTAATTCCAGTGTGGAACGTGCCATGCAGAATGCCATTAACCGCGCATGGAATTCCAATGACACCGAAACTCTTCTTAACTGCTACACTGCCCACATTAATCCTGACCGCGGAATGCCTACCATTAAGGAGTTCATTTACTTTTACGCGGAAAAGATTACGGATGGACGTTAATGTTTGATAAACTGCTTGATAAAATCTAATAACCAATCCATTTCTATTCCTCCTTTTCAAAAATGTAAGGAGATTATAGAAAAATTCGGAACATTTCTTAGGTTTAAAATCGGGTTGGTTTTTATATGATTTTTAATACATTTATATGAGGTATTGTATGATTCAAAATATAATTCGTTGGTTCTTTGACCTTTTATGTTGCTACTATTTATATTTTAAATTATTAAATTTTAAACTTTTACAAAAGAAATATGCTATTCTTCTTTCTTTTATATTCATTGGTGAAGCTTTCCTATTTAATTTTATCAATGCATGTCTGCCTCTATTTGCAATCCCTGTCTTTGTCCTTTTAAATGCTTTTATACTTACTTTGGTAACTAAGATACAGCTTACATTAAGTCTGCTATCCTTTACCATTTCTCTTAGTGTAAATTTCATTTTTCTTGCAATTTCAGGTGTTCTTATAGGATTCACACTATTACCCTTCTTTTATGGAAATTACAACCTGCCATATGCTCTGATTCAAATTTCAGGCGGACTTCTTGAATTGCTCTTAATATTCCTTTTTTTCAAAATCAAAAGGCTCCGCCGTGGCATGCCATTTCTCTATCAAATCGGCTCTTCTGCCACAGGTTTTATCTTAAGCTGTTTTATTCTGCTCATTGTTACCATAATCAGCTTTTATGATTCCATTCCTGACATGCAGTTCCTCTTTCTCCTCATCGCCCTTTTCCTGATTGGACTTCTGCTTTATTGCTGGTGGCGGTTCCGGATTACCCGTGACTACCGGGAGAAACTGCGGCAGGCGGAGCTTAAGGCTTTACAGAATGAAACTCATTGAGAAAGATAACCGCATCCGGAAATTAGAGGAAAATAATGATGCCCTGGCTAAGATTATTCATAAAGATAACAAGCTGATTCCGGCAATGGAACTGGCTGTCTGCGAATACTTAGAAACGGAAGCTACAGACGATGATACCAGAAAGAAGGGCGAACAGCTTGCCTGCGGGTTAAAGACCATGGCACAGGATCGGAAAGGTACGCTGAACTCCTACCGCCATGAAGAACACGCTCTTCCTGCAACCGGGGTCTGTGTTTTAGATGCGCTTTTTACCTATATGCAGCAGCGTGCCCTGGCACAAAATATCAACTTTTCCCTGCATATCACAGGCAATATTGTAAAAATGACGGAAAATATCATTTCCGGGGAAGACCTTTCCCACCTTCTGGCGGATTTGCTGGAAAATGCCATGATTGCCATTGGTGATAATGAGGTGCGCAGTCTTTCTGTCTGCCTTTGTCATGACGAAGATACTTCCACCCTGGAGATTTCTGACAGTGGGAATGCCTTTGATGTGCAGCTCTTTGAGGACTTTGGTCAGACCCGGCACACCACCCACAAGGACAGCGGCGGCAGCGGAATCGGTCTTATGGACATCTGGAAGATAAAGAAACAGTACTGTGCATCCCTGCACATCATCGAATATGCGCCGGGAACTTCCACATTTACGAAAAAAATTTCCCTGGTCTTTGACCGGAAAAATCACTATCTGATTCAGACCTACCGCCGTAATGAAATTGAACGGGTACATATGCGAAATGATATGTTTGTTTTACAGTCAGACTGATTTATGTTATGATGGAAGAACTTTTGAGAAGGTAAAATGTTACATGAGGTAAATGTTATGAGTCATGCACTGGTTATACTATGTGGTGGAAAAAGTACAAGAATTGGAACGGACAAGGCTTTGCTCCCTTTTGGGGACTGCTGCCTGATTGAATATCTGGTCCGGAAATTTCAGCCGGATTTTCCGAAAATCTACCTTTCTGTCCAGCAGAAAAATGATTATGCGCATCTGAATCTTCCGGTGACAACCATTGGAGACATCTATGGAAATGCCGGTCCGCTGTCCGGTATCTTCAGCGCACTTTCCATGATCTCTGAGGAACGTGCCTTCTTCATTTCCGTAGATACACCTTTTGTAGAACCGGCACTGGGGCTTTACCTGCTGTCACAGCCACAGGAGCATCCTATCTGGGCGATTGAGCGTGCCAATGACCAGTTGGAGACTCTTTCCGCAGTCTATTCTAAAAGCTGCATTCCGCAGGTGGGAAAAGCCATGCTCTTTCACCAATATTCCTTTAACCGGCTTCATGAGAAATGCAATGCCGGCTATATCCCGGAAAACGAGCTGGCAAATATATGTCCGGTTCCACTGAATGAACAGTTTTTTAACATCAATACCCGCACCCATTATTATCATGCCTTAAAGCTGCTTTCCGAACGGGGAGAGCTTTTTGATGAAGACAGCAATCTAGAGCTTCCGGCAACAGGCAATATTGCTTCTTTTATTCCTGTGGTATCGCTGGTGGGGGATTCCATCATTGATAAAAAGACCTTCTGCATCCAGCTATTGGAGGCATTAAAAAAAGATGGCATTAAGGCTGCCATCTTTGATTCAGAAAAAGATTTTTCCAATATTACAAATGTAGACCTCATCCTCACCTGCGATTTAGAAGATGAAGACTGCTTTAAAATCGAGCTTTTGAGCAGTGAGTTAAATGAGACTCCGCTGCATCCCCTTTCCGGTCTTGTTGCCATCGCCAGTGATTTCGGTTACAAATGCGAAGAAGTTCCTTGCTTTGACTTCCGCAAGCCAAAGTCACTTCTTGGCTTCTTAAAGACGCTGATCCGCGACTATAGCCATTAAGTATCTACAGGAAACGGCAAAGCTCCGGCATCCAGTCTCCGATAAAAATTTCATCTTTGATAATTGCACGCCAGACTGGTGGAAAGAAGGCTTCCAAAAGAGTCATCACTTCCGCCCAGTCCGGCTCTTTTTTGCGTTCCCTCTTTAAGTATGCCGTCCATTTCCGTTTCATATAAGTATAATCCTTATAGTGAAGGACGATATCCAGCCTGTCTTTTCCAAAGGACAGCTCTCTCTTTGTTCCAACTTCAATAATCTGCTGCTCAACCTTTCTGCCATCTAACGCCTCTTTCTTTAAGATTCCATAAATTTCTTCATAGCAGGACAGGTCGTTGATTAATTCCATTTTCTCTAAGATTTCCACAAAATTCTCTGCCACAACCTGCTCATAAGGATATTGCAGAAACTTTATTACCGTATTCTCCTGTAAGAAAAATGGCAATTCTCCATGAGCAGGCTGCATCTGCTCGTCCAAAAGCTCCTGAAAACGCAGGGTAATGGGAACTTCATGCTCCTTTGATTTTGCCAGCACCTCTATCTGATAGCTGCCCGCCCTTTCTTTCTCTATCTGATAGACATACTCCGGCTTCCGGCTTAACACCTCTTTCATGAGCTGCCCTAACTGCATTTCCGTTAAATGCTCATCCTTTACCACCTGATAATAATAGGAAAGGGAAAAGACTCTCTTCCGGCGGTAATTCTCCACGCCGAGGCTGCTGCCATTTCTAAGATAAAGCTTCTCTGCAAATGTTGATTTATTTATCTGATATAGAAAATACTCGGTTACCGCAGAAGGAAGCAGGTCCACAAAAGGGATTTGCAAGTCCTCACTTCTCTGCCGGATCAATGATTCACTCAGTATGCACTCTGCCACTACAGCCACACTCCAATTCTACTCTGAACCTTTGCCACAACCTTGCGGGCTCTGGCATATTCCATTAATTTTGCAATATCTTTCTTTGGCTCATTGATAAATGCCAGCAGCGCCTTCTTTAAATCCTCCCGCTCCAGACGTTCCTCGTACTTAAGGCAGTCACAGATGAGACGCTCTTTTTCGTAAATCTTCATCTCGCCTCCGGCAAAAGGAATCGCCGTTACACCAAGCCCCATGACCTCCGGCTCTGTATAATATGGTTTCACCACCGGGTATTCCATGCGGAACCTTGACTTCGAAGTATTCTTGCTGATGGCAATACTCCATTCATAAGGACGCTTCTCAATATAACCGTAATAGTAAAGGGCGCTGTCCATACATAAGATTCCATCCGGAAACAGTCCCAGAATGATTTCTTCCTGCGGCTTCTCTTCATACCCCATGGAATAATATCCACTCTTTACATGGTCAAGTATGCCGGCTTTCACCAGTCCCTGAATACTTTTATAGGTCAATCCCAAAGGATATAATTTTTCGGCTTTCACAATGCCATTATTATCTTCTAAAAGCTTCTTTATCTCTTCAATGGTCTGCTCTTTCTGCTTCGCATTCATAGATATCGCTCCTTCGCATTTTTCTTCTAGTATAAGTTAATTTTTGCCGCTTGTCAATTTCTGTTGTAATTTGTCCCATTTTTTCAATTTGTCGTTGTAAAAGTTATTTTCTTGTCGTATAATTTATTTGGAACAATATTTAATGTCGTATATGTCCATTCGAATATACGCTTGTTTTTGAAAAATGAGGTATTTATGGAAACAGAAAATTCTACCCGGAAAAACCCTTCCCGGGAAACCTGCCAGAAGATTATCAAACGTATTCTGGTCACAGAAGTATTAGAAAAGGGCTGCAATGAACATTTCCGTCAGGCTTCAGATTTTATGGGATATTTTCAGTCCCTCTATCCTGCTTCCGATGCGCTGACCAAACAGGTGCAGCGTGCCATCAAGGCAATGGATATGCCCCGGGATGAGAGAGGTTACTTTATTGTAAATAAAACATCTGAGCAATTTGAACAGGACAAAGAAATCAGCCGCCTGCTGCAATCCGGTGAAGCTTCCTTAAAAAGTCTGGAAGAATCCGAACCGGTACTGATTGAAGTACCAACCGGGCTTGCTGATTATCTGATGTATACTTTAAGTTCTTCCATCAGCTTAAAGGGACATTATGATACTATGGTAAAGGCTTATAATGGCATCATTATCTACACCAGGGAGCGCAGCCGTATCCTTTCCTACCTCCAGACTCTGTTATCCACAAATTGATGATAATTATCCAAATAGTGTGGATAACTCTGCTACAATAACAGAATAATAATAAAATTATCCACAAATTATCAGAATATAGCTTGTCCTGACATTAATGTCCAAGGTAACGTAAAACGACAATATTTAAATTTAAATATTGTCGTTTCTTTTTATTCTTGTCTTTTTCAGTTGTTCTATCGCAATTTTTAAGACTATTTTCTTCTTCTGCGCCGTCTCCTCTTGCTGCGATAGTTTCTTTTTATCGTTTTATAACGTTTATCCGGTCTGCTCTTTGAGAAATATTTGTGTCTGATAATATAGAAATTATCCGCAAATCTCCGAATCAGAAATGCTATGACCACAAGAGCTGCGACACCGAGAATTCCAAGTAACACCTTCCAGATATTTATCTGGAACTTATGCTTTGTGGTGGTTGCTGTTTCTGTCGAGGTCTCTTCTTCTTTTACATTATCAAAGGAGAAGGTATCTGCTTTTACTCCGGTGGAAATGATATCCGCACCACCTACATCATGTCCTGCAAATGTATATTTGATATTTGCCAACACATCATCCGAAGTATTATCATAGCTTACTGCAGGCGTAGCTTCGCTGAATTCTGCACTCTTTGGCAGAACAATATTTCCCGCCGGGTCTATCTTTACAAAGGAGGAATTGGTATTGAGCATTCCCGTATCCATTTTTCCATTTTCAAGCCTTGTCTCATTCTGTGCTATATTATATAGTGAAAAGTTCTCGAAATAGTAATTATACAATGCAATACTGTCTGTCCACTGCGCCGGCGACTGGGCATTCATAATGACACAGATAAGTGTCATATCGTCCTTTTCTGCATAGGTAACCAGCGTACTGTTTGCCGCTGTGGTGTATCCGGTCTTGCCACCAACACAATATTCATAGAGATACTGTCCTCTGGTTTTAAAGGCATGAATCATCTCATTGTGATTCTGCAGATAGGTGATTTCATCATGCTTGTTGGTTGGTGGAATCTGATAGGTCTTGGTTGCCGTAATCGCACGGAAAGTCTCATTCTGGTAAGCCGCCTTTGCAATCAGTGCCATATCATAACAGCAGGTGTAGTGAAGGGTTGCATCCTCTCCCTCAGATAGTCCGTGTGGATTATTAAAATGTGTATTCACACAACCTAACTCTGCCGCTTTGTCATTCATCATCTGAACGAAATTCTCAACGGTTCCGCCTACATGCTCCGCTACCGCATAGGCACATTCATTGGCAGATTCCAGCATAACCGCATAAAGACATTCCTCCATGGTCATCTGCTCTCCCACATCCCTGGAGATTCCGGAACCATGGGTGTTATAAACCGCCTCTTTGGAAAATGTTACTGTCTCATCCAGTGAACAGTTTTCCAGTGCCAGAAGCGTGGTCATAATCTTCGTGATACTTGCCGGACAATGCTGCTCCGTGGAATTCTTATCGTAAAGAACCGTTCCTGTGCTCTCTTCCATCACAATCGCATTGGGTGATTCGGTTTCCGGATCCTGGGGCCAGTACTCTGCCGCCTTTACCTTTTGTGTGTTTATACCCAATAAGCCGACAAAACAGCACACTGCCAGTCCAAAGCTTAATATTCTTTTTTTCTTTTTCATTTTTTGCTGCTCCTAAATCATTCTTAACTTTAAGTATATATCAATCCATTTCCATGGTGCAATACCTTTCCATTAATATTCACAATTCTCTTTCTTTTAAACCATAAATATGATAAATTGTTTTCGAAAGATATATATAAGTAGAAAGGATTTCATATTATGAGACTTCGCAATATCCCGGCGGCTGCGCCGGCTGTAGAAGCCAGTGACCTCTGTATCAAGGATGCCGCTTCCCATAAAGGACACTGGAATGAAATATTTGGAAATGACCACCCGATCCGCATTGAAATCGGCATGGGCAAAGGCCGCTTCATCATGGACTTAGCTGCCCGGAATCCGGATATCAACTATCTTGGCATGGAACGTTACGAAAGCGTATTGTACCGCGGACTCCAGAAATTAGAAGAAAATCCGCTGCCAAACTTACGCCTCCTGTGTGAAGATGCGGCACTTCTGCCGGACTTTTTTGAAAAAGGCGAGTTAGACCGCATTTATCTTAATTTCTCCGATCCATGGCCAAAGGACCGCCATGCCAAAAGAAGACTGACCTCCCGCCAGTTCTTAGAGCGCTATGACAAAGTCTTAAAAGATGACGGACAGATTGAGTTTAAGACCGATAACGTGGGACTTTTTGACTTCTCCTTAGAAGAAATCGATGCTGCAGGCTGGAATCTGGACGCATTTACAAGGGATTTACACCATGATGCTGCCATGAACGAAGGCAATATCATGACCGAATACGAAGAGAAATTCTCTTCCAGGGGAAATCCTATCTGTAAGCTGATTACTTCCAGAAATAAATAAGAGTATGATGATTAATCGTTTCCCGGAGCAGTCTCTTTTTGATAAAAGACCTGCTCCATTTTTTCTGCCAGCAGTTCTACATTCTCCTCATAATGATTGGTAGACCATAGATGAAATAAATTAAACAATGCTCCGGAAAAAGCCGTCAGTGTGTAAATATCTGCATAATCTTTCCATTTATCCAGAACAAACTGATTCAATTTTTCCATAAAAAGTGTTCCGAATCCACAACTCATAAGTCCCCGCATAAAATCTTTATATTGGTAAAGATATTGAAAATAGTGTATCATGTGCCGCCTATCATAATAGATGCCCTCGTTTTCATGAAAAATATCATCTCTTTTATACTTTTCAAAAATATCTTTTAAATTCTTATCAAATACATCTTCCTTAGAACCGTAATTCCGGTAAAAAGTCATTCTTGATACCCCTGCCTTTTGGCATAATTCTGAAATGGTTATGGTAGAAAGCGGTTTTTTCTCAATTAATTGAAGTAATGCAGAAACAATGCATTCTTTCGCAAAAATATTGGAACTGCTGACTCTCTTGTTTTCCATGTTACAATTTATTCCTCCTTGTCACAGTTGCCGTTCATTCTGTTGAATTACAACTAAAACTATGTTACATAATGTAACAGTAACATCATAAAGTATGATAAAAATTTTTTCAAGAAATTTTTTAACACATATTTTCTATACACAATGGAATAAGGAGGCTTTATGAAAATAGCAATTTTAACAGATACAAATAGCGGAATCTCTTCTACAGAAGCAGAAGAACTTGGAATTTTCCTGATTCCAATGCCAGTCATCATAGATGATGAAACCTTTTATGAGGGACAAAATATAACAGAAGAGGCTTTCTATCAGGCTTTGGCTTCTGATAAAAAAGTAACCACCTCCCAGCCTTCCCCGGCAGATGTAATGGATTACTGGGATTCCCTTTTGCAAAAAGGCTTTGATGAAGTTGTATACATTCCCATGTCCAGCGGACTTAGCAACTCCTGCCATGCTGCTATGGGATTTGCTGAAGATTATGATGCTAAGGTGTTTGTCGTTGATAATCACCGTATTTCTGTTACATTAAAATCTTCTGTAATTATGGCAAAAAAACTTTCCGATATTGGAAAAAGCGGCAGTGAAATTAAATCCATTCTGGAAGAAGATGCTTATCATTCCAGTATTTACATTTCCGTAAATACCCTTACATACTTAAAACGTGGTGGCAGAATCACTCCTGCTGCAGCCATGATAGGCTCTGTTCTTAATATCAAACCGATTCTTACCATTCAGGGAGAAAAGTTAGATTCCTTTTCCAAGGCACGCAGTATGAAAAAATGCGAACAGCGGATGATCGAAGCACTCTTAAATGATAAAGAAAAACGGTTTGCAGATGTACCAAATGAGCAGCTCTCCATCGGTGCTGCCGGAACCTGCCTTAGCGAAGAAGAACAGCTTAACTGGAAACATGCTTTAGAAGAGGCATTTCCAGGTGCTGACGTATTCTACAATCCGCTTTCTGCCAGCATCGGCTGTCATACCGGACCCGGAGCAGTCGGAGTTGGTTTATCAGTAAAATTTTTATAAATTTTTCTATTTTTATTGTGGCTTATCTTCTGAGGGTTTATAATACATCGTAGCATAAATCATTGATACAATGTAAGGAGATGTATACCATGTACGAATTTACAGAAGATTGTATGATTCATATTCCACAAATAGATGAGGAGCACCGCAAATTATTCCAGATGATAAATGATGCTCTTTCTCTTGTTAAAACAACCGAGGATATTTCCGGAATTGCCCAGAGCCTGCTTCTTCATCTGAAGGATTATGCGAATACACATTTCGCCCATGAAGAGGCTTATATGGAACAGATTCATGACCCGGAGCTTCCTCTTCAGAAAAAGGAACATGCTGAATTTGCTGAGAAAATCAATTCCTTTATTTTAGATAAGTCCTCAAAAGAGGCTGCCAGAGCATCTTTCGAAGAACTGCTTTCCTATCTGGTACGCTGGCTGTACCGCCATATCTTAAGCAGTGATATGATGATTGGAAAAATGTCCGCAGTTGAAGAGACCTCCGAAGACCCATTTGCCTTTACGGACAAATACAAGACCGGCATTGACCTTGTGGATAAAGAGCACCGCCGTCTCTTTGAGATTATAAAAGAGACCAATGACCTGATTCAAAACGATCTGCTGCATGACAAATATGATGAAATTATGCGGCTTTTAGTGGAATTAAAGGATTATACAGAATTTCATTTTGCTGATGAGGAAATGCTGATGGAGAAGATGCACTATCCGGAACTGGCTGCCCAGAAGCGTGCCCACACCGCTTTCGTTGAGCGCCTGGTAGAAATTGACCTCTCAGAACTTGACGATATGGACAATAACCAGCAGACTTATCTTCAGGAACTGATCCAGTTCCTGCTGGGCTGGTTAGCTAATCATATTATTGGTATGGATAAAAAAATTGCTGTCTATATGGACGAAATGAAAAAATAAAAAACTGCAGAGCATACAGCATAAAACCGGCTTCCTGATATTAGATTTTATTCTAAGTTAGAAAGCCGGTTTTCTTATATAAAGTGTCTTTCTGTGACACGCTCTCCTTTTTCAAGATGAACGAAATTACAATCCCATTTTCCCGATAAAAGCTTTCTTATAATATTGCAGTCGGATGGCTCCACCGCCAGCTTCTTATTTAGAAGTTCTGCAGGTCTTTTCAGTCCATCCTGGGTTTTCTTTATATCATAGCTTTGCGTATCTATTAAAGTAATCTTCTCATAACCGCCATAGATTGCATCTAAGACTTCCATCCCACGTTCTCTGCCATAAGCTGCAAGAATGGTGCTGCACTGGCCTCCAATGGACTCCTTGTCAATTGTCCACGCTCTTGTCGCATAAAGAGAATTCTTATCCACATGATTCTCTAAAAGCTGGTGGATACAGTCGTGGAAACGTGGCATTACAAGCTCGGTATTCCGGCTTACAATCCCTTCCGTGCCCCGCCCGCACAATCCATAGGTGAGCAGGATTATATCCACATCCTGGTGCCTGTCAATCTCCTGCTGCAGCAGATTTCTTAATACAGACGGGTTTCTATGCAATCCACGTTGTAGATATACAACAGGATATGTTATATTTAATTGTTTTCTGTACTTTTCAATTTCATCCTGCTGCATTGCACAGGCAATCAGAATTTTCTTTTTCAAATGATTTCCTCTATATTTATATATTTTTCTATATCCTTTTGCATATAATAACTAAAAAAGGTATGCTCCTCATGAAATTCAAATCAAACTGCTTTTCCAGAAAGGTTTTGCTTTTTTCCTACCGTAAGCCTGCCCTGCATACTAAATTTACTACAATTCAAAGGTCTTTTAAAGAAGTAAAAAATATACTGAACAAATAAACAATATCTTCATCATTCCTTATTTACATCTACAGGACCTGCTACTGGCAGCTTCTTACGGATATTTTACAACAAAAAAAAGCACCAACCCCATGGCTCCACGTCCACAAAATCGGTACTTTACATGCGCCACCAGGGGTTCGAACCCTGGACACCCTGATTAAGAGTCAGGTGCTCTGCCAGCTGAGCTAGTGGCGCATTGCTTAACGCAAGGATTATTATATAATAGAATTTATTGAATTGCAAGTAATTTTTTATTTTTTTGTAAAAATTTTGTAAATTACATATTAGCAAATAATGCCGCAATTTCTTCCGGTGTCATCATATGATTCGGGTCAGAATTTGTCTCGATAACAGGCTCTGCTGCCGGTTCTTCTGCTTCCGGTTCTTCCACAACCGGTTCTGACACAGATTCCTCTTCCGTTATTGGCTCAGATTCTTCTGAAATAGCATCTTCTGTTACAACTGGTGCTTCTTCAGCTGCTGCATCAGCATTTGCAATCAAAGCTGCAATCTCTTCCGGTGTCATCATATGATTCGGGTCGGAATTCATTTCCGTAACCGGTTCATCAATGGTATTTACCATTTCTTCTGTAAATGCAGGTTCTTCCGGTTCTTCATCTGCAAATCCAAGTGTATCATCAAAACCAATTGGTTCTTCTGGTTCCGGTTCATTGTTTACTTCTGCAGATCCGGTTTCTTCTGCTACGTCTTTTGTAGTCTCAGCTTCTTCGTCATTTCCGAATAAAGCATCTATATTTAATAAATCATCTTCTGCTAAATCCGGCATATCCTCTGCAGCTGTCTCCGGTTCTGTTGCCGGTTCTTCCGGCATCACTTCGTCATTTGGTGCTTCCGGTTCTTCCGGCATCACTTCGTCGATTGGTGCTTCCGGTTCTTCCGGCGTTACTTCCTCAACTGGTGCGGCTGGTGATGGCTGTACCGGTGCTGCTGTATAAGTAACAGCTGGAGCACCATTTATTTTTCCAATTTCAGCTAATATGGTATTGCGGATGGATAATTCCATTTCTTTCACGGAAGCTGCCATTTCCTGTTGTTTTAACATAAGGTCTTTATTGGCATTTTCAACTACGATACGCTGCTGCTCTAACATGTTCTTCTCAAGCTTATCCAGACGGTCGGAAAGATTAAATATCTGCTCTAATAATTTGTCATTGGAATTCATTAATGCATCGGAATTTTCTTTGTTACGGCTTATGGTAACTTTGGCAATGGATTTCTGTGCATCTATGATATCCTTTGTCGGTGAACCGGCTGCCTCTTCAATACGGTCAAGCTGGTCCGCAATATCTTCAAAGGATTTGCGGGTTACAAGATAAGAAGCTTTTTCTGACTTAAACAGATTATCATACTGTTCGTACTGGTCAATCTCTTTCTTATAATTTTTCTGGATTGCACTGGCAATCAGAATATAAATATCAGCCAGAGCTACAACTGTAAGCACAATCAATGCCACATAATTGGACGGATAGTTAATCATCACATATAATTCCCCTAAAACCAGTACTGTTAATACCAGTACAGCCGTCACAATTCTCAGATTGTAAGAATCCTTCTTTTGTTTGATGTTCTGCTTTGCTTCTTCCATCGTAAAAATCCTCCGTGATTTTTTATTTTTCACTAAATAGCAGGAGCAAACTGTAAAGACCTGCCACTATACTGGCAGTTTCCTGGATATGTCCTGCAGCCGGGTACTTACTTTCCCTGTAAGTATAATTAATTTTATTTTATCACAGGTAGAAATTTCCTTCAAGAAGCCTTTTCCAAAATAGAAATGAAAATTAAGAAAGTCTGCTAATTGATACCTTTACATATGAACTGATTTAAGAACTGACTTTTATCACATGGTCTGCCAAAAAGATAGCCCTGCAGATAATCAGCATGTATTCCTTTCAGCTTTTGATGCCACTCTTCTTTTTCTACACCTTCTACACATATTTTGATGTCTAAACTATGTACCAGTTCAACTATTTTTTTTAACAATTCATAATCCCTTGCATTACTCATAGCCTTCGCCGTAAAATCCTTATCCAGTTTCACATAATTAGGATTCATGTCAACAATACAATGAAGATTCGAAAAGCCTGTACCAAAATCATCCAGAATAAACTGTATTTTTTTCTCTTCAAATTTCTTTCGAAGCGTATAAAAATACGGTGTCATGTCCGTATATCCACTCTCTGTCAGTTCCGCACATAAACACTCTGGAGGAAGATTATAGTGTTCTATGGATGAATGTATATCTTTCCAGATATCGCTTTTCATCATCTGAATATAAGATATATTTACATTAACCTTAAATCCCGGTATATACTGCCGCATTTCATGGCACATTGCCGCAGCTTCATTTAATACAAATCTTCCAGCCGGAATAATAAGCCCGGTTTCTTCCAGTAATGGTATAAATTCCACTGGCGAGATACTTTCTTTTTTTTCGCCTGAATACATAGAAAACCTCATAAGTGCTTCTGCACCAATTATATTTCCCGAGGAACAATCTATAATCGGCTGATAGTATACTTCAAATCCCTCAAATTCATTTATCACGGCACCTCGAAGTGCTCTTTTTATTTTCTCTTTTTTTAAAAACAACTTATAATCTTCTTTTTCAAAAAAATATACTCCGTTTCCTCCCATGGATTTTGCCTGTTTTAAAGAGAAAACCGCTATTTTACGATACTCGTCATAATACTTTAAGAGCTTCGTTGCATGGATAATTCCGGTAGATACTGTAAAAACCACCTTATATTTTTCAGAAATAATAAAATCTGCTATTTTTTTACATATTTCCTTCTGCAATCGTATAACATCATCTCTTGTACGGCTTTCCAGATCAACGATCATATACTCATCTGCAACAATATGGTACAGCTGCTGGTTATCAGAAAGACACTCCTTAATACCATCAGCAACACTTTTCAACACATAATTTCCATAGTCTACGCCTAATGTACCATTAATCGCTTTAAATCCATCAATCCCTATATGTATTAAAAATACTGACGAACTGTCTTTTATATGGGAAGAAACAAAGGAATGCATTTCTCTTTCACCCAAAAGTCCGCTGATATTATCTGCCCGCTGTATATTTCCAATTTCGTTTACACAGCCTATAAGATAATGAGGTTTTCCATCTTTATCATGGATTATCTTTCCACGGCAGTTAATCCATACCGGCATCCCTTCTTTATCAAGCCATCTGTAATGCAGATTGTGATTTTTTTCGTTTCCATCCGCAATCCGCTGTAAATGTTCCCTAATCATCGGACGGTCTTCTTCATATACAAAATAGCGGACACTGTCGGCAGCATTATCAAATGAATTGCCCGGCATCTTAAAACGCTTCACCGCTTCCTGTGAAATGATAAGGGTATTTTTCTGTAAATCTATAATATAAAGATAGTCATCCATACATGGTGCAAATACTTCTATTAAATCCTCTGCTCCTATTTCCTTGAGCAGTCTGCGTATGTTTGTATCCATAGTATAAGTGCCTTTCTTACAAAACTTTTATACTGATAAACTTTCTATTCTGTGTTAGAAATTATAGCTGGAAATCATTATCGTATTATACTGTTTTTTCTGATTCTGCCAATTTAAATTTACGAATCATTTCACGCAGATTTTCTGATTCGCTGCTCATCTCCTGGCTGGCAGCTGCACATTCCTCAGATGTTGCAGAATTGGTCTGTACAACATCATTAATTTGTTCAATTCCTTCATTAATCTGCCGGATTTCTGTTGTCTGTGTTTCTAACGTTTCCGCAATATTTGTAACTTCTTCTGTAATTATTTTAGAGTTCTCTGCAACATCTTCCAATTGCGCCGCAGTCTGTCCTGCAATCACCATACCCTTTTCTACTGCCTTCACAGAGGTTTCAATCAACATTGCAGATTCTTTCGCTGCCTGGGCACTCTGGTCCGCTAACGAATTTACCTGATTTGCTACAACTGCAAATCCTTTTCCGGCTTCTCCTGCCCTTGCTGCTTCGATAGAAGCATTCAATGCAAGCAGATTTGTCTGGGAAGCAATTTCATTAATTGTTGCAATAATTTTGTCAATTTCTTTTGATGCTTCATTAATTTCATGCATGGAATCAACCATTTCATGCATCTTACCATTACTTTCTAAAATGGCATTTCCAAGCTCATCCACCCTTCCACTAATTTCTTTTGCAGATTTTGAATTATTTTCTACCTGTTCAGATACACCTGCAACTGTTGCTGTCAGTTCCTCTACTACTGCCGCCTGATTTGTAGCTCCATCTGCAAGATCATTAGAACTTGATGCTACCTGGTCTGCTGCACTTGAAACTTCATTGGAAACATTTTGAATTCCTTTAATCGTTTCTCCTATACTTTTTTCAAATTGCATAAAAGAATTTAAAATTCCGACAAAATCTCCCCGCCACTCTACTTCCGGTTTAACATCAAAATTTCCTTCTGCAAACAATTTCATTGCACGGTCAATATCGTCTACATAGCTTCCCAGGATACGGATTGATTTACGCATACTGTGTGCCAGTCTTCCAATCTCATCTTCTGAACGATAATCCAGTGTACTGTGTAAATTTCCTTCTGTCAGTTCCTTTGCGACATCCTCAACTGCCCGTAAAGGTTCAAGAATTGTATCCAGGACTTTTTTACCTGTTTTCTTTGTCAGTATCCATGCCAAAAATAAACACACTATAATACATACAATTCCTGCTATAGCAAAAGTAAATGTAGTTCTGGAAGCCCTGCTGCTCTCCTGGTCTGTCACATCATCTAATCTTATTGCGATTTCCACCACTTTATTTAATGCAGGTGTGCAATCATTCATGATTTCATCAACTGCTTTTTCCTTATCACCACTTTTAATTTTTTCTATAATAGAATAACCAATGTTTCCCCAATCCGAAAGGGCTGATGAATATTCCTCATAATCTGAGTCAGGAATAATTCCGGTTCCCTTTAAATTTTTCAGTTCAGAATCAACTTCTTTCAGCAGCTTTTCTACTGTTTTCTCATAACCGGCATATGAAGAAGTATCATCATTTAATGCCATTTCCCTGATATTTCTTGCTGCCGCATTCACATTAATTCTACATATTTTTACTGCCTGATCTGCTACAGTAACATTTTCTATATAATGTACCATATTAGCAAATAAAACACCTATGACCACTATAGAAAGCAAGCCTGAAATTAACATCATAATAATGACTTTTCTGTAGCCATAGTTTATCCTTTCCTGCAGATGCATGTTTTCTAATTTACTTTTCATTTTATCTTTTTGTGAAAACATTGATTCTTATTTCCTTTCTCTTTATTTTAATTTTTTCTAGACCTTGTTATATCAGAATTTTTTCAAAAGTCAACGACTTTTCAGCTTTAATTTTCAAATTCTATTTTTTTGATAAAATTTAACACTTCCTGCTTTGGTTTTTCGTCATTTTTAAAGACAGCTATTTACAGTATTTTTCTATAAAAACGGCCGCACCATCTTCTATAGCAGCAAAAGCCATCTTATCGTCTGGCCATGATTTTCTGAGTGCCACATAAGAAATCAAAAAATTAGCCAACCAGCCG
>ERZ857785.1263-NODE-1263-length-29066-cov-2.939333_pt1 | contig 29066 bp, 24 predicted proteins | sample MGYA00519763_ERZ857785 | MGnify/ENA primary metagenome ERZ857785 (study PRJEB31778, sample SAMEA3449365) | human gut metagenome | biome: human gut; feature: human-associated habitat; material: faeces | place: United Kingdom | collected 2010/2012 ...
TATTAGGAAATATAGGTGTAAGATCCTCGAATTTAACTCTGTGTGCAAGTACCGACGGATTATATCCATTAACTGACTTCATATATAACAATGCTGAAAACTTCTCATTCTGATTACGTATCCTTGTATTGCCTACAATAATATCTCCGGTTCTAAGCCCGAACTTTCTTATAAGTGCAGGTGATACATATACATCCTGCTCACCCGGAAGATAATTATCACATCTGATAAAACCATATCCGTCAGACATTACTTCAAGAATTCCGCTCTTAACTTCACCGCTGTCAAGCTGCTGCATCTCAGTATTAATACCTGAAACATTGCGCGCTGCAATATTATTACTGCGCTGTCCGTTCTGTGCCGCCTGTAAACTCTGTCCTGTATTATAATTATTTCTCTTATCCTGATGATCATTGTAATTATTCTGATGACTGCTGTAATTATTCTGGTGCCTTTCGGGAACATTTCTTCTCTGAACAGGTTTATCAGCATGGCTGCTGTCAGGCTTTACCGACGCTTCATGTACTTCATCAGACTTCTTAGACTTTGACGTCGCTTCATATACTTCGTCAGACTTCTTAGACTTTAACGTCGCTTCATATACTTCATCAGACTTCTTAGACTTTAACGTCGCTTCATGTATTTCATCAGATTTTTTAGGCTTTGACGTCGCTTCATATACTTCATCAGATTTTTTAGGCTTTGACGTCGCCTCATGTACTTCGTCAGACTTCTTGGACTTTGCCGAAGTTTCACGGACTTCATCAGACTTCTTGGACTTTGACGGAGTTTCATAAACCTTATTTTCTGAAGGCGCAGCACTATTGTTCTTATCGTCGGCCAAAAGTGTGTCAATAAGCTCTTGCTTTTTCATTGTGCTGGTTCTTTTCAGCCCTCGTTCCTTTGCAATAGCTTTAAGCTCTACAAGGGATTTTCCTGTATAATCCATATATACCTCCATAATAGAAATTCATATATCAACATATTTCAAGGTAAACAAATAATTTTCGATTAATCTTGGATAATCTGAAACACTTAAGATTGTTATCTGAAAACATTATTTATTCCATTATACAACAAATACATGAATTGTAAAGAGACTTATTTAAAAATTCATTTTTTGAGTAACAATTCAACTGGATGATTGTCAATATTTATATCCCTTAAAAGCTATTACAATACAAAAACTCCCGCCATTATCAGTAACTTTGCATATGCCTCCCATTTTTAACATCATACTTTTTATACTCTGTATACCTACGCATGTACTATCAACCTTTTCATCATCTGGTTTATTAGAATTTTCAAACGCAAACCCCACCATTCCGCCGACATATACAGAACTTATTATAACAGGCTTTTTAGGGTCGGCATATTTTATTATATTTGATGCAATATTGTCCATAATGCGGATAATATAATCGGAACATATTCTAAGCTTTTTGTCGCTCCATTCAACTCTGAAATCTATATCAAATCCCCTCTGCTCAAGATAACTGATTGTCTCTGAAAACAAATCATAGAATAAAGCTTCGCAGAATTCAGGTTCTTCCAGCTCTATTTCATCATCTCCAGTTACAAGCATGTACTCAAAGAAATTATCGGTAAGCTGCTTCATTCTGTGTGCTTTTCTGTCTATTCTCTCGATATATTCGTTTAACTGTTCTTTATCTTTATATTTACCGTTTTTCAGTATCTCGGTATAAAGCATTATTGACGTAACAGGAGTCCTTATATCATGTGACATCTCTGTAATCATTTTCTGGTTTTCCTGCACAATATTTGCTTCACGCTCAATCATTCCCTGAAACGACACCCTCATACAGTCAAGACCTTCCGCAAGTTCAGAAAGCTCATCTTTTCCCTTCACCGTAATAGGATAATCAAGGCTTCCTCCCTCAAGAATTTCAATCTCATCATGCAGTACCATAATATAACGTATTTTCTTACGGATTCCCCAAAAAACAACTAAAAGAAATACCGAAAATGAAATCACAAGCTCTGCTACCAACGCATAACTGTAAAACTGATATGCATATAACCCCGAAATAACAGCATCTGCCTTTCCGTCTCTAAATCTTATCGTATAATAACTTTCCCAGCCGTAATTACCTGCTACTATTTCATGCTCCCATAATTTCTTTTCCGGATATTTTGAATTAAATATCTGAATATTATCTTTATAAATACGAAGCGCTACAATCTTCTGCTGCTTCACCCAGTCGCTTAATTCTGCTGAATCACGCGATATTAACTGGTGCCTGTCAATATATTGCTGCAGCTCCTCAATATATTCCTTGTTTCGGATATCTTCAAAATCAGAGCGGTAATAATTATTTTCAATCATATCGCTAACCTTATAATCAAGCAGGAAAAATACAATAACCGCTGCAACTGCCGCAATAATCATAAGCCTGAACAACTGAAAATATATAGAAGTTTTTTTATTAAATGCCCTCGCCAAATTTATACCCCTTTCCCCATATGGTTTTTATATATCTGGGATTTTTAGGGTCAGGTTCGATTTTCACACGTAATTTTCTGATATGAACCATAACTGTACTGTTGCAGGAATAAAAATAAGGCTCGTCCCATATGCTTTCATACAGATTCTGCGCCGAAAAAATTTTTCTCGGATACTGCATCATAAGCAAAAGAATATTGTATTCTATATCAGACATTTCCTTTGATTTGCCGTTAAGAATCACCTCATTATACATCTTATTTATTTTTATTCCGTCACGCTCAATCCAGACGTCTTCCTCTTCCTCGTTTTCGATATCTTTTCCCTTATATATCCTGTATCTTCGCAAAAGAGCTTTAACTCTTCCGAGAAGCTCTGCGTAAGAAAAAGGCTTGGAAAGATAATCGTCGCCTCCTGCCATAAGACCTATCAGCTTGTCGGATTCTCCTGCTTTTGCCGTAAGAAAAAGTACGGGAACATTAGAATTTTTTCTGATTTCTTCACAGGTACGAAGCCCGGACATTCCCGGCATCATAATATCAAGGATAACCAAATCCGTATCCTCACTTAATATTTCAAGTCCTTTTTTACCGTTTTCCGCTTCTTTTACATCATAATTCTCACTTTCAAGTAAAATTCGGACTCCTTCACGTATATCTGCATCATCTTCAATAATCAAAACCTGTTCCCTGTCCATATTATGCTGCTCCTTTCCTACTGCATACGCATAATCTCTAATTTTTTCTTAACCGTTTCATTATATTTTACAAGCTCATTTTCCCATTCTTTATACACAATATCGCTTTTTATATATGAAATATTACATGTGCTTTTAATATATTTTGCAATATAGTCAGTTACTTTTTCTGCGCCGCACAGGTTCAGATGGTCCCCGCCGTCAAAACTGTCGGTTTTCCAGTCAATCCCTATATCTTTAAGCTGCAGATTCATATCAATATAATCAAGAGAATAATCTCTGGCATATTCTTCAAGCACATTATGTCTCTCATAATTATAATTATCCGGTGAAGGCGAACTGTACAATACAAGCTTTATTCCATGTTCCCTGCACATAGATATAATATCATCCATATAATCATACACCGCATCAGGTATTTTGGCTTTCTTTTTTGTCGGCTTCATATATGCGCCTCCACAGTATGGCTTTACAATATCACGCAGTATAAAACCCTTGTACATTTCATCCTTATACTGTATTCCGGTAAGAAGCGGTTTCCAGATGTCGTGAATACGAAATATCGGAAAATAATAATTTCCTTTCTCTGCAATCGTATTTTTTAAACCGTTAATACCGCTTTGACCCCTGAACATTACATTAGTCTCTAAAAATACAACTTTAGGAGACTGCTTTTCAAGCGCCGTCTTTAATATATAATATGTCTCCTGTATTTTCTGACCTGCCTGCCCGCATATATATGAGGTCACATGGTAATCCTTCCATAACTGCATAGGTGAAACCGAAGTATAACTCAGACTGTCGCCCAGAACAATCACATCTATAGATTCTGCGCGTTCCTTTTTTATTCCGACAAGGTTTTTATTTCTTGCATGAACAAGGGTTTCATCACGTTTTGACGCACTTATCATATACCCCTGCATTCCTAAAAACAAAGATATAAGAATAAGAAAAAATAATGCGCACCTTCCGGCTTTTTTTATGTTTTTCTTAAAATCCCGCATATATCAAATCCACCTGCTGATACCCTACTCCATATGCGCCGAATATTACAACTGCCATTATTAAAGCGTAATATATAACCCACCTTACAGGAGTAGATAACCTGCATAATCCTATATCAGTAAGTATATTCCTTTCTTTTATTATTCCTACTATAGCTACAACCACACAACCTACAAAAATAATAATGTAATCCGCCTTATCAAGTCCTAATTCTAAAAATGTTCCATTCCACAAATCCCTGATTTCAAAGTTTTTAAATATACTTAAAAACATGTGTATTCCTGCACGCAGTCCGTTGGCCCTGAAAAAAAGCTCGCCGGTAAATATTATTATCCATGTTTTTATTATTCTCAGGCTTTTAAACCAGAAAACATTTTCATTGATATGACATGCTTTTAAAACCTTATTTCTTAAAGGCTCAACTATTATACTTCCTAAAAGAATTATGAAATAATACATTCCGTAAAATATATAACTCCATCTCGGACCATGCCACAAGCCGTTAAAAAACCACACCGGAAAAAGTGCGAGAGCCGATACGCCTATTTTAGTAATATATTTATTTAAATGTTTTCTTCCGAATCTGTTCCACTTTTTTACAACAGAAGATAATGACACCGGATAAAATACATATGTTTTAAACCAGACTCCGAGGGTAATATGCCACCTTCTCCAAAATTCCGCTGCATTTTTTGAAGCAAACGGCTGCTTAAAATTCTCCGGAAGCGTTATGCCAAACAGCTTTGCGCTTCCGATTACAATATCCATACATCCTGAAAATTCCATATACAACTGAACCGTATACGCTATAGCAGCAACCGCCACGCTTACTCCGCTGTAATCGGTATATGACTCAAAAATAACCTGCACCGGCACGTAAAGCCTGTCTGCTATAATCATTTTCTTAAACAAGCCCCAGAATATACGCACGCAGCCATCCGAAAGATTAGAAGCCTTAACAGGCTTTCCTTCCCACAACGTATTCTCAGTCTTGGAATATATGCTAATCGGTCCTTCCATAATCTGAGGAAAAAAGCATAAAAGCAATGCAAGCTTTAACGGATTATGCAAAGCCTCTCTTTTCCCCCAGTAAACATCCGCCATATAACTTATCGCCAAAAGCGTGTAAAACGAAATACCTATAGGAAGCACAATCTCCTTTATATCTAATACATGCACACCACATACAGCGTCAATCAGCGCATTCATGTTTTCTGCAAAAAAATTGTAGTATTTGAGATATAAAAGGACCGCTAAAAGGCTTAGTACTCCTAAAACAAGCGCTCGCTTTTTATATTTTTTTTCAAGCTTTTCAATAAATATTCCAACATAATATGTAAAAATTGTTGTGCCAAGTATATATACTATAAGCCATCCGCTTACAATCCAGTAGAAAACATACCCTGCAAAAAGCAGTACGCCCCACCGTATTTTCTGCGGCGCAATACCATATAAAATGAGCACTGCAGGCAGAAATATGAACAGATATAATACTGTATTATACGCCATTTTACTTACCCTGCAGCCTTAAAATCATTTTATACATTGCTTCTACCGAATTGAAATTCTCAGGCACCATGTCTGCCGCTTCAATATTTATCGCAAATTCATCTTCAAGTTCAGATATTAATGAAATCACTCCAAATGAATCAAGCAGTCCGTCATCAATCAGTCCATTCTCTTTTTCCCATTCTATACTGTCGTCAATCTCTGTTAAAATATTTATAAGTTTGTTCATTTTTCTGTCTCCTTTTCCATGTTATATTCATAAGTCTGATGTTCTTTTCTTACAAGCCGCCATCCCATATTCCTGCCATACAGCAAAACCTTCGGAAGCTCATGGCTTAAAAACAGCGCCATTCCTTCAGTTGCGGAATATGCACCGACACGTTTAAATACAAAAATGTCCCCTGTTTTCAGATTATTTACACGTACATTTTTAATAAGCAAATCATTTGCCGTACATAAAGAACCGCACACCGTCCAGTTTTCCTGCTGTTCATTCCTGTTATCCGATATCACCTCAAAATACGGCTTTTTCATTCCGCATATCTGACCGTCATAATGCAGTTGGTTTATTCCTCCGTCAACTATGCAGTAATTTTCACCGTTATTTTTCTTGGTATCGCATACACGACTCAGATAATATCCGCAAGAAGCAGCAAGCGCGCGCCCCATCTCAAGCGTAATCCTGCCATTATACTGCATTTTTGATACTGCTTCCGAAAGTATGCGTATATCTTCCTTTGCATTCTCCTTTCCGCCTTGAAAATACGATACAAAAAGGCCCGGTCCATACTCTAATTCTTCTGCATGAAATCCTGTTTTTTCCTTCAATTCCGTTAAATAAGTGTCTAAATAACTTAATTCCCCCTTTATTTTTTCCATCGTTTTTTTCTGAGTACCTGAAAAATAATGAATACCTTTAACAGTCAGGTATGGATATTTGTTTTTTTCATTAATAACCTTTTCGATAGTTGTTTCATCCATACCGAACTGATTACCACTGGTAAGACGCAAATACACACATATTTTCTCTTTCTTATTATTACTCCAGTCACAAAAGTAACTTAACTGTGTCAGGGATTCTATTGTATAAGCGCATTTTCCTTGGTAATAATCCAGTATCTCGTATATATCTTCTTTTTTCTTAAGCACACCTGATATCAGAATTTTTTCAGGCGGTATATTAAGCAGTCTGCATATATGAAATTCACCCATTGAACATACTTCAATTCTGTCCGTCACGGCTGACATATATCCGGTTATAAATGTATTAGCTTTCATTGCATAACATATATCTGCATTCGTTCCGATTATTTCTCGAAACCCTCTTACTGTTTCATTCATTTCATCAATATTAAATACGTACATCGGGGTGTTATATACAGATGCGCCGGTTTTTAATATATTTATGTCCATTAAATATCATCCCCCTCAAGTAATGTTTTGAAATATCCCCGGTCTGTTTTACCGTTCTTGGTAAGCGGCATAACATCTGTCTTTATTATTTTTCTCGGAACCATGTACATCGGAAGCATTTTTTTAGCCTGCTTTCTAACCTCTGCACTCTCTGCCTCTCCACAGTAAAACGCCGTAATCTGATTTCTTTTATAATCCATAAGACATACGCTGCGCTCTATGCCTTTTATCCGGTTAAATACGTGTTCAATCTCTTCAAGCTCAATACGGTGTCCCATATGTTTGACCTGAAAATCCTTACGTCCCGAAAAATACAGCTCACCAGAAGAACCATAACTGCCCAAATCTCCTGTTTTATAATATCTAATATTTTCATCAGGATTGTAAACAAATCTGGCGTCCGTCTCAGCCTTGTTGTTATAATACCCTTCCGACAAGGATTCTCCTGCAACGCATATTTCTCCGATTTCTCCTTCATTTATTATTCTCTTTCCGTCTTCATCAAGAAGAAATACTTCTCTTCCCGGAAACGCCTTTCCTATCGGGATTTTTTCATAATCATTATAGCTTCTGTCAATTTTAAAATATGTACAGTTGCATGTAATTTCAGTCGGTCCATACAGATTAACAAATGACGCGTCCGGAAATGCTTTCTGCCATAATCTTAACTGTTTTGCCGGCATAACTTCCCCACTGAACATAATTCTCTTAATATCCTGCGGAATTTTATACTCAAGACCTTTTAACGAAGAAACAATAACAAGCGCAGAAACTGCCCATATCAATGTATTTACTTTCTTATCGCACAAATAATCCAAAAGCATTGTCGGTACTGAGAACATTTTTTTAGGAATAAGAACGAGTTCTGCCCCTGTCATTACACTGGTATATATATCTTTTACAGACACATCAAAATCAAACGGCGCCTGATTGCCGATAATATCATGCTCCGTAAAACCGAATATTTCCGTAAAATGTGAAATAAAATCTATAACCGCCTTATGGCTTACTACTATACCTTTCGGAGTTCCTGTAGAGCCGGATGTAAATATCCCGTACAGCAAATCTGTCTCTCTGATTTTATTACGCAGCTCCAAAAGTCTTTTCTCATTAACCTCTTCAAGCATTGCGTCTTTAAACAGAATCACATCATTTTTATATTTAAGCCGGTCACATATAGATTTATTTTCATTACTTGTTACTACCAGCTGCGGATTAAGAACCTTAAATATTTCCTGAAGCCTTACTGCCGGCTGCGAAGGGTCGGCTATAACATAAAAACAGCCGGCATATACAGTTCCGAACATGGCTGCAAGAGTTAATACACTTTTATCTGACATTATAACAATGGGGTTTCCCGGTTTAGTTCTTTTACTAAATGTATGTCCCATTCTTTTCGATAATTTAAGTAATTCCCGCCACGTAAGACGTATATTTCCATCATCCACCGCCACACGTTCCATATGGGCAGACGCTGTTTTTTCCAAATAATCCAGTATAGTCATACAATAATCCTCTCTTTTGTTATATCACGATTATTGCACCTATAGCTTAACCATTCCTATATTAGTTCTTAAAAAATCTAAAGGAGATAAATAATCAGAAACCTTTAGCCTTTAAACCGCTTACAAGATTAACATAGAATTCCCGCACATCAAAGCCCGGAATATTTTCACGGTTCAAATCAATCATGTCGCCATGAGATACGCCGCGCCTGCCTTTTACGGTAATATACTGATAATTCTCTGACCAGGGAAAAGACTCTGCGCCAACCAGACCATCATTTTCATATTCAAAACAATCCACAAAACGATAGCTGAAATTCAACGGAAAACGACCGCTTTTTGGATGGTTCATTTTACTTCCGATACTTTGATAGTATACTCCGGGTACATCTTTAACATCTTCATTGAACTTTTTACAGTAATCTGCCGTAAGATTATTTACTGCTGCCAGAAAATCAGGATTAGTATCACCGCACCTTTTAAGCGCCGAATTATATGTAGACGCAATTATCTGCTGCTTTTGTTTCGGAATTTTATTAAGCAGGTAATCTGCAAACCTGCAGCCCCTGTGCGGCGTATTAATGGTTGTTAAAGACGCCACATGCTCCTCTACGCCCGGAAGCGTAAGCGCCATCCTGCAATCAAGACCGCCCTTTGAATGAGCAATCAAATTAACTTTCTCACACCCTGTCTCTTTAACAATCTGAAAAATTCTGTCCGCAATCTCACGCCCACTATATTCAACGCTTGCAGCGGACTGATGATTGCCGTAATATATTTCAGCGCCGTTTAACTCAAGCTCTGCCGGAATTCTTCCCCAGTAATTCAGATATTTGTAATCTCTGAAAAATACTCCGTGAACCATTAAAAGCGGATACTTAGTCGCACATACTTTCTTATCCCCTCGATTCTTATAACGAAGCATCCTTTCATTTTCTACTGTAATTTCTTTTGATACAATATAAATAATCCTTCCAAGCACATAAAGGTGCGCCACAGGAACAAGCCCGCATACAATACCGATTACTCTCCATTTAATGCCTAACTGCTCAGAAAAAATATACACTCTTATTATACCATTCCAAAAAACTGCCGCCTCAATAAAGAAGGCTGTCAGAGAATTAAATATCCATAACCTTGTCGTCCACAAGCCGTCTGCAAAATCAAAGCATCCCTTAATTCCAAGTATAAAAAATAAAACCGAACAAACTGCAGACGCCAGAAAAACTTCCAATAATGCCAGCGCGTCCGCACACCTTTTCAGCTTTTTACTTAACAGACGTCTGTTAGTATCATCAGGTCTTATATTTACCAGAATAAACGCTGATATTATAAGCGGTATAAACCACTTGCCCGTCACAAAACATCTTAACGCGCATATATTGGCCATTAAAAATATAAATATTACGTCTATGATTTTACATACTATTGATAATCTTTTGTACATTATATAAAGTCATCCTCTCAGCTTTTACCTTCCGGTTATCCGTTTCATCTTATCATTTGTAACATTCTTTAGCAACATTCCAACCGCCTGTCTGGATTCCTTTGAAGCGCCTTTAATTACACGAAAAAAATGTTCAAATGTATCCGGCTTTATGCTTGAAAAATCTATAATCTGTTTTTTACCGCTGCTTTCTATTGCATCAAAAAATCCGCTTACAATCTCCTCGCGCTGATTAACAGGAAGCGCCTTTACCCAACTGTTAAATGTATCTGCGAACTCTTTGCACTGTTCGTCCATTGCATCAATTGTTTTAAGCTTAACGCCTTCCAACTGCCAGTTTAACGGATTATGCTGTCTCATGCCTTTTCCGCTTGCCGCAACAATATAATCCGGTTCAGCATTAGCAAACAGCACTCCTACCATTGAAAATCCCGGCATAATACGAATTATGCGGTCTTCGATAATCTTATATTTTTCTTTAGCCATCATTTCATCACAAATTCCGGGACCGTCATTTGAATATATATTTAAAATATGTTTCTTAAGTTCATTTTCACAATTCATACTTGCGTAAACCGCAAGATTACCGCCTTTTGAATGTCCGCCTATTCTGTATTTTCCATTCTTTATCTGCCTGTTAAGATAACTGCACGCCATATTCTGTGCCCCGATTTCACGAAAACACATTTCAAAATCTTCACGCCATCCGACAATGTTATCATCTGTCCCCCGAAAAGCAATATAATATGAATCATCAGGCAAATGAATCTTAACAGCGGCAAACTGTGTTCTTGTATCATCATCTATCACATCCACATAGGAAGAAAGCAGTACGTTACGAAACCTCCTTGTAGACGCCATCGCTCTCAATGCTATTTCGCCCTTTTTATGCGTTGATTTATCGCGTTCTTTCCTTTTAAGCTTTTTATATTTTTCCGCCGCCTCGCCTAACGTAATACAGCAGTCGCTGTTTTCATCCGGCACAATATCAGACAGATTAGCATAGCACATCGTACTAAAAAGTATATTGTCAATAATCCGAAACCCGTCATAATCCATCACAATATCGCCGCGCCATTTCAAATAATCAAGTAAATTACTCATATGCTTTCACACCTCATTCTCATAATCTCTCACTTATCATCATTCCAACAAATATTTCAAATATACATAATACAGCTCATAAAATTATGTACACAGCCATAAATTCTAAGCCTCCACACTATCTAACATCTGCTCTAAAGGAATCATGTTTTCATTAGAATGCTCCAGTTCCCTTGAATATTTATACAAAATTTCCGCCATCTTTTCAGAATCCAGACATTCTTTCTTTTCCTTCCACTTTGCAATCCATAAAAGCTTAATCATATAAGCATTATATACCGCCTGCGCCACCATAGCATACACATAATCATCATATGCTGCGCCGCAAAAATATGTATATATAAAATACACCGAAATCTGTTCACATCTTATCTCCCACTCAGGATGCAGCATTTCAAATTCTGATTCTATTTCATAAAAATATTCTTCTCCGTTACCAAAAAGTATATGCTTTGCATCATATAAAAACCTTCTGAAATTCTTTTCAAGAGGTTCTAATCTAAACAATAATGAAAAAAGTGTTTCCGGCTGTATATGACGCTCATACTTTTCATTTTCAAATCCGTCAATACTGTTCTGGACATTCTTCATCATATCCAGAACTTCTCTGCTTCTCTGCGAAAAAGGAATATCACGGTTCTGTAAAATCCGAAATATATGTTCCCTTAATATTACAAGCTTTTGATAAATCTCCATATTGAAATCTTCATATATTTCTTCCGTTTCACTATCTTCCTCTTCCGTATATGTAAGCGTTTCCTTCTGCTTTATTAATTTATTTGCTGCCACCGGGCATGATGCTGAAAGTGAAAATTCCCTGACATTCGGAAACTCCTCCATATGTCTCGGATATCTGTCGCACGTCATACAAAGTGCGCCTTCACCAATAGCACATATCATTTCACACAAACCGTCTTCTCTTAAAAACGCACAGTCTCCGTTTTCCTTTTGCCGGAATGTCTGTTCCTTCCAATCTATGTTTTTATCAAATAATTCTTTACACTCACCGTTGTAAGAACGATAATATTCCAATGCATCATCATCAATTTCAATAGCCCAGCCACTACAACAAGTGGCCGGGCATCTGTCTGCAATGCATGTAAAATTATAATAATCACCAAGGTATCTTTTAATCATAATCCTGCTTCTTATATCTCTCCACTAATATACTTTTCAATAAGTCTTGCAGTCTTCTCTAGTCCCAGACGGCTACTGTTAATACACATATCGTAATAACGGGAATCTCCCCACTTATGCTCCGAATACTGGTTATGGTACCTGCGGCGGTTTTTATCCTGCTTCTTAATCTCATCAACAGCATCTTCTTCATTCATATCCAGCCGTTCCATAATACGTGCAGTCTTAACTTCCATGTCTCCTTTTACAAAGACAGATACAAGTCCCTCATAATCCTTCAAGACTTCTTCCGAGCAACGTCCCACTATAACAAATGATTCGCCTTCCTTTGCTTTCTCCCTAATATATTCAAACTCCATATGAGCCATATTTTCCTCTAAAGAATTAGAATATCCTTTAACACTTCTTGAAAGAAACACATTTTTCGGTTTTTCATCAAACTCTTTTAATTCTGTCAGCGCAATATTATTTTTTTCCGCAATCTCTTTTAAAATATTTTTATCATACAGCTTCAGTCCCATTTTTTTTGAAACCATTTCAGCTATTTCATGTCCGCCGCTGCCATACTCACGACTAATAGAAACAATTATCTGATTTTTCATAATGCATCCCTCCTATACAAGCCATTTGAAAATAAAACACATTTTAACCATTACGTTATATTGATAGTATATCACATTTTACGGCGTTTAGGGCACAAAAATTAAATAACAGTTCATCCATAACCGATTATGAGCAATCCGCTTGCATAAGCAAGCTTTGAAGCACTAAGTGCGAGATTGCGAGTGGCGCGTATTGTCCTGCCTTGACATTTTTATTATTGGCTCTATAATAATTCTAATAAAAACTATTAGGAAGTCATCTTACAATGAATAACAATAAAAACTTTTTAGGTACGGCTCCGGTTGGAAAACTCTTATTCAAGCTGGCAGTTCCAACTCTGGCAGCCCAACTTATTAATATGCTTTATAATATCGTAGACCGGATTTACATCGGACATATTCCAACAGAAGGCGCTCTTGCCCTGACCGGTGTCGGTGTATGCATGCCCATTATTATGATTGTCTCAGCTTTTGCTGCTTTAGTCGGCTATGGCGGCTCTCCAAGAGCCTCTATATTTATGGGAAAAAATGATAATGAATCTGCTGAAAAAACATTGGGAAACTGTTTCTTTCTTCAAATTCTGATTTCTCTGGTTTTAACTGCACTCCTTCTTATTTTCAATAAAAGCCTCCTAATGGCTTTTGGCGCCAGCGAAAATACCATTGACTATGCAACTGCATACATGAACATCTATGCTATTGGAACTATTTTTGTAGAATTAACTCTTGGAATGAATGCTTTTATTACCACGCAGGGTTTTGCAAAAACCGGTATGCTTTCTGTGCTTATCGGAGCAATTTGCAATATCATTCTGGACCCTGTTTTCATATATGGATTCAGTCTTGGTGTACGCGGCGCAGCGCTGGCAACAATTATCTCCCAGGCAATTTCATGTATATGGGTTGTTTCTTTTCTTTCCGGCGAAAAAACAATTTTAAAAATAAAAAAGGAGAATCTACGCCTCCGTGCGAATATTATTCTCCCATGTCTTGCTCTCGGACTAGCCACTTTTATTATGCAGGTAAGCGAAAGCGTTATATCCGTATGCTTTAATTCTTCTCTGTTAAAATATGGCGGAGATATTGCAGTTGGCGCAATGACAATCTTAACAAGTGTTATGCAGTTTGCAATGATGCCTCTTCAGGGTCTTGGGCAGGGAGCCCAGCCTATTATGAGCTATAATTACGGAGCAGAGAACAGAAACCGTGTAAAAGAGACATATTATCTGCTTTTGAAATCCAGTCTGATTTATTCCTCTATCCTCTGGCTCTGTATTATGCTGTTCCCTCAGATTTTTGCCTCTCTGTTTACCTCTGATACGGCTTTATTATCATTTACAAAAACTGCACTCAGAATCTATCTGGCTTCTTTATTCCTGTTTGGTATCCAAATTGCATGCCAAATGGCTTTTACTTCCCTTGGAAATGCAAAAGCGTCTATCCTTGTTGCAGTAACAAGAAAATTCATTCTGCTGCTTCCGCTTATTTATCTGATGCCGCACATATATACAGATAATCAGTCAATAGCCGTATATATGGCTGAACCAATTGCTGACGCCATCGCCGTTACCTTTACTGCAATTTTATTCTTTTTCCAATTCAGAAAAGCAATGGCTAGTATACCGGATAAAGATTAATGTCCGCTGCAATTGTGTTCTCCACAGCCATGTTCACCGCAATTTTCTTCGTGGTGATGCTCTCCATGATGATTACACTGCACATCAGGATTATAGTCCAACTCTCCTTTTAGGAAAGCCTCCACAGCCTGGTCAGCATTTCCTGATGTTCCGCCATACAGCCTGATACCTGCGGCTGCCAGCGCTGCCTGTGCTCCGCCGCCTATTCCACCGCAAATCAATACATCCGCCTGTAAAGCGTTCAGAACTCCGGCTAAGGCGCCATGCCCACTGCCATTCGTGCTTACCACCTCAGAAGAAATTATCTTTCCATCCTGCACATCATATACTTTAAATTGTTCTGTGTGCCCAAAGTGCTGAAATATATCTCCGTTCTCATAAGTTACTGCTATTCTCATAATATAATCTCCTTTCTTTGATGCATACTGCCTGTTAATCTGCTGTTTGTAGCTGCCGATGCAGCTGCATTTGTCAGCATTTCCATTACAAAGACGATAATCACCACCCTCTATACGAAGGGGTAAACCATCCACCAGAACATCTGCAAGTTTTTTGCGCGCAGCAGCATAAATCTGCTGTACAGTTGTTCTTGCAATATTCATCTGTTCTCCAAATTGTTCCTGTGAAAAACCTTCCTTGTCAATCAGCCGGAATACAAGTATAATTAAGTTTATGACATATGTCAATTACTTTATTGACATATGTCATAAACATTTTTATAATAAACAGCGGATTATTATTTAAAATACAACTATTTTAAAAACTTCAAAACAAAAAACAGTGTGTAAGCTGCCGTTTAGCAAACTTACACACTGTTTAAATTCTCTTATGCAGGTCAAACAATATAAATGTTGAGCCGTTATCCCTCGATGGCTATATATTTCTTTTCTTCAATCTCCGGTTTTTTCTCTTCCATCTTCGGAATGGACAGTTTCAATACACCGCTTTCATACTTCGCATGTATATCTTCCTGTTTCACATCTTCTCCAACATAGAAAGATCTGCTCATACTGCCAACATAACGCTCCCTGCGGACATATCGTCCTGTTTTTTCTTCTTTTTCGTCTTTATCAAGCCCTTTTACTGCACTGATTACCAGATATCCTTCTTTCAACTCTACAGACAATTCTTCTTTCTTAAAACCGGGCAAATCAATGTCTATTTCGTAATGGTCGCCATTCTCCTGTACATCAGTCTTCATCATATTCGGTGCATGGCGTCCGTACAGCTTCTTTTGGGCCTTTTGCGCTGCCCTGTCATCCCATACCGGGAAACCAAAAAAATCATCAAAGAAATTGTCAAATAAGTTTTCTCCAAAAATACTAGGTGTCAACATAAGTCATCGCTCCTTTTCTTATTAAAAAATTATTGGTTAACTGGAACAGGGGATTTTTATTTCTTTCTTTTCATTTCCTTTGTTCTATTTGTGTTATAACACATAAATTAGCACTCGTCAATACCGAGTGCTAATAATTCACACAATCTTCACAAAAAAATTTGCTTATCTTCTTTATTATATTGTTAATTATCAGTTAATCGCAATTGCAACCAACTTCTCAAAAGACTGCCTAAACCGGATATTAACGCAAAATCAACAGCATCAGCTCCTGCTCCAATCACCCGCACTTCGCTATAATCAGAATGAAGTACATGGTTAGTGTCACACAAAAGCATAACCTGAATATTATTATTTTCTGCAACCTGCTCAACAATATGAACTACCGGACAGGCATCGGCATCTACATATATCATCAATTCTATCAGACCTCCTTTACTAATCCAAACGTTCTAAAATGTATCACAAGTTATCATATTATGCCTTAAATCTATATACCAACTTTTAAAATTATATATATAACTCTATTTTATCATTTTGAAATTATTTTTCAAATTGTGCAAATTTAAAAGTCAAAAATGGTTAGACTTCTTTTGAAATCTAACCATTTAAACTATGCCAACATTGAGCTGTTAGTTGAATTATATGTTTTCCCGGCTTGTGAATCATATTACAGACCGTGAAGGCTTAACAATTATTTATACAATAACAAAATAGTAAGGAACCTGAAGAATATTTGCACCCGACTCCTGAACAATCACTAAAATCCGGTAACTGCCTTTAGGCATCTGTCCCATACTAAATTCAATCTCTTGGTCATCCGTGCCTGTCGTGTGTGAAATCTCTTTCTTTGCTCCGGTATCTACATATTGTTCACCGTTTTTACTTTGCAAATAAGCAGTAATAGTTTTTTCTCCGATTGGAATATCTGCATAGTTTACATCGACACTAAGCTGACCACCTACACTGCAACGATGTGTAGTTCCGTCAATGCGCACAGACGGTACTACGTCTTTTTCACAAGAGAAGGTAATTTCGCCGCAGGTTGCCGCATTGTATCCGTTCAAAGGAGACTTATCGGCTCTGCTTTCAGAAACATACCATTCTGCTGTAAACTCAAGGTCTTGTGATAAACCGAACAAATAGGAATTCAGGGTAATATTCACTTCCTTATTGTCGATCTTATCAAGCGGAATTATAAACTTCCTATCCGAGTTCATTGTGTAAAGTGTAGTATTTCCGGCTATAACCGCTGTCAGCGTTAAATCAGCAGGAGCCGTTTCCGGCGCAGTTAAAATAAGAGTCGTTTTTCTGCCGTTCCAAATAGACGCATCACCTACAGAGGGATTATAAGCGCAGTTAAGCGTTGCCGATTTGCCGACGACACCTGCTGAAGTAAGAGTAAATTCTGCCTCACTTTTAATGCCCAAGGAAATGTGCGTATTTCCCGCTGTCGGTATATTTGGAGCACTTTGCGATGTATCTTTCGGTGTACCTGCAGTCAAACTTAAACTTACCTCTAACTTCTTATCACTATCAATAGTAATCCTATCATCTATTTTTGTTTTGGAGAAATCAACAATAAACTGATAGGTAAATGTTTTGGCTGCATTTTTTTCTTTATTGAAGCTAAATTTATCCGTTCCGCCCATAGCAGTAAAATTAGTCAAATCAATAGATGCATTCTCCGTGCCTAAATTATAATACCAATATCCGCCGTCAGCTTTCATAATAATAGTGGTACCTGCAGGAAGCGCTTCAGAGAAGCTTAACGCCTGTGCAGTATATTCATCAGGGATATAGTCACTTACGGTAAACTGTGCTGTAAAGGCAGAATCGCGGCTTATAGAAGTCGCCTTGCCGTTAAAGTCGCCAAACACCTCACCGTCCGTAACCTTGTGGGAGACAGAGGCATCTTTAGCTGCACCCCGAAATTCAAGCGTGAGCTGGTAATACGCTACTTTGTCTTTAGTAAACCTTACCGTGTACATGTACTTCTCATCTAAAGACCCAGTTCTTTCAACACTAATGCCGTCTTGATTATATGCATCTTTTTCGGCACCCGGAATTGGTTCAGCTCCGTTAACCGCTGTATCCAAATTGTCACGATAGTCTCTTAAATGGTAACCTTCATCAGCACTTACAGTATACTCAAATTTACCATCGCCGATATGAGGTTCCACCTTAATTCCTGTATCTTTTTTAATATATATAATATTATTACCATCTGCCAAATAAGCTTCCGACCGACTTGGCGTGGATTCCAAATGGTCTCTGTCAGCACATTTCTTTGCGTAAAAATAGTAAAAATCACCAAAAGGAATATTAGAAAACTGACTTTCTTTCTGCCAATCCGAATATCCGGCTACTTCAGTTTCAGTGCCATTTTTAAGACATTTAATCCAATACTTTATATTATCACCGGTTGGTTTACTAATCTCAATAATACTTTTTTTATCGGCATCAACCCTAAAAGTGATTTCAGGCACTTCCGGTGTTTCCCATTTAATAGGACTAATAGTATATTCCGTCTGGGCGGTTACACCTTCAACAATAATCTTTGCAGTGTAATTTCCTGCGTGCAATGGCTTAGAATCAGTCTTCCAATTATCATCTATTTCGTCTTTGTCATCCCAGTTTGCATCTTCCGCCATTTCATAGGAAATTTCAGGTTGGTCTCCGAGCCAATTCGAAGAGTAGTTTACAGCCGCCAAATGCGTTTTTTCGTCATAGACACAATTAACTGCTGAAACTATCGCCGTAGCAGAATGACCGCCGCAATTGGAACAGCTTTCAGTCAAGATGTTTCCGTCCGCACTGTAGGTAAGAAAATCCACATGGTCGCAAGGCTCCCAATTAGCATACAAGGTAACTGTTGCTCCGTCCTCCTCTGTGAAGTTTTTTGTAATCTTCTGACCATTTTCATATACAGTATCAGCATCAGTTGGAGAAGATATGAGCGTCCAACCCACAAACTTATATCCAGGGCGCTTAAACTGATTCTTATTGAGCGTCTGTGAGCCGTCAAGCAGACCAACCGTCACCCTTTGATTTTCCATAGTACCTGTATAGGTTTCACCCTTACCGACATTAGGGTCAAATTTCAGCACATAACCGCTGCGTTCCCAAATAGCATAGATTACGAGCAGAGAATTGTCATCCTCTTTGCCGGAATTAGTCGCACCTATCTTACCTGCATGATCAAGGTCTTTTAAATTGTATGTTTCATTTACTTCATATTTATCGCCGGTGTCATCCGGTTTTGTATTCCAACCAACGATTTTATATCCGGGGTGCGAGAAAATTGACGACATAATCGTAAAATCATACCTTTTATCGCCAAGGGAATGATCGTGATCTAAATCAGGGTATTGCCTTGCAATATAAAGTCCGGTAGGAGTATCACCGTCTCCTTTAAAGTTTTCGTAATAATGGACCTTATAATATGTTAGCTCTGGGTCATCGGTTAAACGGTGATCGATATAATGATCACTATCTTGCTTAATATCAACCGTAACATCATTGGTAAACTTCGGATTATCCATTTTACCGTAAATGTCTACCGTGCCTCCCTCAACCAAAATAGAGCTATCCATAATGATATTTCCCTTAACCGGGGCATCTTTTGTGTGGTCATAGGAACTATCGCCAATTACCACATTACCTCCCCGCACGTCCATGTTATAGCACTGCGAGTTGCCGTGTGCCGTGTTTCCTCTCTCAGTTATGCAATAGAAAACAAGGTTTGTTTTAGAACTGCTCAGGAAGAAACCGCCGCCGTTATCCGATGCGACATTTCCTATGACCTGAGGGCAGCTGGAGTGAGTGAGGTCTGAAATATGATTGGTATGTCCAATGTGGGCTTTGCCACAGTCATCAGACGCCGGATAGAGGAAATGAGTATAATCAGCCCCCGCCTCTTCAAGATTAGGATGCACACAGTCTACACCCACCGTAACATTGATAGCCTTATCACTGTTACTGATAACAGATACACCGCCGCCTGACTTTGACTGATTGTTGCTGACAGAGCCACTGAAAATGTCAACAAGTGCATCTTTCTCAGTAGACGAAATATACATACCGCCGCCGCTTTCGGTCGAGGTGTTTGAATCAATCTTACCGCCGTACATGGTAACGATACCATCATTAACATATATTCCACCGCCGTTTGTCGCCGTATTTGATTTAACTTCACCATCAGTCATACTATAGTTTCCGGCTATGTATGCTCCGCCGCCGTTTTTCGCGTGGTTGTATTCCATGCGGCCGCCCTTGAACCAAACCTCACCACCAGCAACATAAACGCCGCCGCCGCTCTCCGTAGCAGTATTTGCTCCATTCTTTTCGCCGATGGAGCCGGCAGAAATAGTGAAGTTGCCGCTCAAAACCGCCACGCCGCCGCCGTTTTTCGCCCGGTTTCCGGTGACGGTGACATTGTCTGATTCCAAATAGAAGCGACCCACGTCGACGCACACCGCGCCGCCGCTCTCTTCGGCAACGTTATTTGTAAAATGGATTTTTCCGGGAAACCCGTCCGGTACAAGCAAGCCGACTCTTTGGGTGGACGTAGCAGAGCTAATAGCGTCTACTTTGCTGTTTAAACTGCCGGAGCTTCCAGAACTGCCGGAACTGCCGTGAATATATATGCCCGCGCCGTTTTTAGCAGCTTTGTTGCCGGTAATGAACACATCTTTTTCAGGCTCCAGCGTGACTGGGCAATCACTAATATACATGCCGCCACCGTTTTCCTTAGCTATGTTTCCCTCTATCCTTCCCTGATTCAAATAAGGATTTACGTACAGATAGATACCGCCGCCGCTGGTGGCAGTATTGTGGCTGATGATGGCATTTTCCCCATTCAGCGTAAAGATTCCTTCACCTTTGGCCAGATAGACGCCGCCGCCACCGTAATTAGCAATGTTGTCGGTGATATTGCCGCCGGTCATGGTGAAGTCGCCGCCCTCCAGGTAGACGCCGCCGCCTCTGCCCACATCGGGTCTACTTTCGTTTAATCCGGCAGTATTTTTTTTGATGGAGCCGTTACTTACTTTCACCTCTCCTTTTTTTTCACCTTCGCTGGTTACGTAGAGACCGCCGCCTCGTACCTGAGCAGCGTTACTGTCGATAGTACCGCCGTTTATATTGGCAGTTCCGCCAGTGACGTAGACGCCGCCGCCTCGACCTGAAAATGTATCGCTGCCACTGTACAGCACTGTATTTTTAAATATATTTCCATCACCGGACAGAGTAAATGTACCGCCGGTCATATAGACCGCTCCGCCTCGGTAAGCGGTGCATTTTTCAATTGTACCGCCGGTGATGGTTGTAACACCTATGGAGTCATCCATCCAGACCGCTCCGCCATTTTTCTCAAGATACTGAATCTTAACGTCTGGCTTGGGATCGTTATATTGGTTCTCGATGGTATTGCCGTCAATTACATTGGTATCATGAATACTACCGCCGGTCATGGTGAACTCACAATAGTTATTCTCATCTCCTGTACCCGCCATAATGACCTGACCGGTAATATCACCGCCGCTGATGTTTACTTTTGCGCTGCCGATGTTTCCTGTGCCGGTTGTTTTACCACCGCCGATGGAGCCGGTGCGCAGAATCGTTTTTTTGCCGCTTTCCTCGCTTATGGTTAGTTTCACGGTGCCGCCGCCGGTCTTTCCGGTGCCGCCGCCGATGCTTACGCCTGCGGAAATATCTTCACTATAAAATGTACCCTCGGTGCTTTTGGCGATAATGATGCCGCCGGAAATGTTGATATTTGCACTGCCTCCCTTTTGTTTCGTACTTCCGCCGCCGCCGATTGCCGCGCCACCCATGCTTTGGGCATATACATTGCCGCCTTTGATGGTAACTTCGGTACTTGTATTGCCATTAGCGTCTCGAGAGCTGCCGCCGCCGATTGCAACGGCAGGAACATACTGTCCATAATTATCTGTCGACTTACTACCAATGCCTAGATTATAAGCATATACAGTACCAGCGTTGATCGTTACTTTTGCGTCACCGCCCTGCGAGCCCCAACCGATGCCACCGCCAATCGCTGTACCGGTTGTTGCGGCAACTGCAGTAACCGTGCCGCCATTGATGGTAACGCCACCATATGCATTGCCGCCGCCGCCAATCGCCGTACAGTTATCTTCCCATGTGGTTCCCGCGTAAATCACGCCGCTATCAATCACAATGCCGTCAGAACGGTCACAATTATTATCGCAAGAACCAATCGCTGCATTCCAATGATTGTAACCCCACTGGTTCGGAAAATCTGCCACTGTAATGCTGCCTGGTTCTAAATCTGCGCCTTCTCCATTTGAAAAAATGATTTGATTCTTATAATTACTCTCAGCAGAATAATGAACACAGCCAACACGGTTATCACCTTTTAGCCGAAGCCGAATAGTCGTATTTTTATTTTGTCTAAGGTCGGCTCCAATACCTCCGGTTGTTCGATTGACACGATTCTCATGACGAGTGTACCATATATTGTCAACCGTCATATCTACAGCATAGTCCGACTCGGATGAGAAAGCAATATAGTTCGACGTTCCCTCTCTGTCGGAAGCTTTCGCTGCGTCTGCCCATTTTGTACTAACATCATATACATCTGTATTGTTGGTGATAAAGTTGGTCCACTTTGTGGACACAGTTTTGCCTTCGACATCTACATTTGTATGGACGCGTGTATATTCCGGAATCCTACATTTTGTTTTATTAAAATCGTCAGACACATAACCGGTTTCTGATTTATTCTTTGAATTAGATTGATATACATAATATTTGTTCTCGGCCTTGTGTTGTCCGGTAACTTTCGTTTGAGTACCGTTTACAAAAACATAGCCGGTATAAGTAGTTTTTCCTATGTTTACATTTCCTGCCGCAAGGTCAAAATAGATATACGCATCCTTGCCGTCTTCCGTCACGGCTTCCGTTCTTTCCGCCATGACTTCCGCTTTTTCCGTCTTAGTTTCCGCATAACTGACTACTTCACGGTACCCTGCGGTTTCTGTTTCGTCCTCCGGTTCCATGATAGGTTCTATAGTAGGTTCTGTAATTTGCTCGGTTTCCTGTGTATGCTCAGCAAACACTCCGCCGATGCCCGACTGAAGCGCCACTCCAAGCGTCAACACAATCGCCAGCAGGAGGGCACATGTTCGTTTGATTTGGTTCATAAAAGTACACTCCTTTCTTAGTAGAGTTCTTTGGCTGCCGCGTCTGTCACGGTAATCTTGGTTTCGCCAAAGAAACGGAACACCTTGGATTCATGCGGACCTATCTTGACCTTTTGACTTACTTCTGTGTCATTATCGCTTTTTTTCCAATCATTCATGTTAGGATTGGTATTATCAGGTATTCCTGTATACGTAATAGTAACTTCTCCCTCTTCATCTCCCTCGTTCCAAACCGTAAGGAGAATGTATTCGCCTGAGGATTTGTCTTCGTGGTAATAAAGCTGTGCCTTTTTTTCAGGCACCACAATCGTTGCTGTCAGAGTTTTGGTATATCCACCTTCGCCAACCGCAGTAACGGTGTATGTTGTTCCCGGCTTTAAATTTGATATAGTAACTTCCGCATCATTTATGCTGCCGCTTGCCAATGTACCTGTATCGTTCTTTATCGCTGCCTCGTTATTAGCCGTAACGGTATATTTTATATCCACCTCGGAATAACGCAGGTCATCCTCATGATTGCCGAGTGTAAAGGTAACACTTGTACTGTCAGGCGCAAGGGTATGTTCTTTGCCGTCCAAAAAATTACTTGTAAAATAGAAATTCTTTGCTATTACCAAGCCGTCTGAGCTTTCGTCATTAATATATTTTGCAACAAACATACCAATCGTTAAAACGCAAAGCGATAATACTACTGCGATGGTAGAAATTATCACTTTTTTTCTGGTTGTTTTTATATTTTTCTTTGAATAAGTCGGAATATATTTTTTTCTCATAATATTACCCCTTAGTCTATCTGCGTTGCCGTAACAGAAACGGTTATATAATCCACCATACCAATAAGTGCAAGGTCGTCTTCTTCGTTTTCACTTTGCTCCCAATCAACGTTTAAGGTATATTTATCGGTATGGTCTCCCGGTATCTGACGAGCGCTGCTTATACTTACACCGTTTTCATGGCTTTCAGTTATAACAGCCGGTTCACCGTCTACCGGGCCTAATGTAAATTTTAATGAGGTTAAATTACCTGTCACATTTGTAACCTTAAGAGTATATTCCATTGCAACCTCACTTTTGTTTGTGATAGTAAGCTCTGCACTTTGTGTTGTGCCAGGTGTAACTTTTGCTTCGAAAGTTTCGAAAATTGTTCCTTCCTGTTGAATGTTAAATGCAGCGACTCTTGCACTGTCACTACTGCTTATGCTTGTGGTGTACCTTGCGTACAGACCGCCCACAAGATGCATTGAAAACAGCGTTGCGCAAAGAAGCACCGCCACTGTGCACATAACAATATCCACTTTTACATTGCGTTCTTTTCCCATACTCGCTGTTTTCACTCCTTTTACTCAGATTTATTATCCTGCTCCGCTTTGAGCCTTCGGATTTCTTCCTTTATTTCCTCTATTCGGTTTTCGTCGCTTTCCTTTTTACGTCGGAATGAACCCTCTGTCAGCAAAATAGCTGTCAGAATGATAACGATTATTCCGACAGGAGAACGAAGCGCCTTTACAATGGCACCTGCATACGGTATAGAAAACACCACCTTGCCCTTGACTGCTTCTGCACTAATCGGTTCATCAGATATATTGTTTGCATCGCCCTTTGTGGTGAGTGTATCTCCGTTTTGTTCTTTAATTCGGTGTACTATCATTTCTCTGCCGCTGTCGTAAACCACAATATCGTTTATGTTGTAGCTTTCTGACTCACGAACAATAATAACATCATTTACACTTAATGTTGGCTCCATACTGCCCGAAAGTACCACCGCCACACCAAATCCCAAGGGCATAGGAAGTTTGTTGCCTGCAAGGCTTTGAGCATTTGCAAAGTAAACATTAAGACCTAACAATATTCCAAGAATGGCAAGTGATATCCTTCTTATCAGAGCAGAATATTTAATTTTTTTCGTTTTTTCTTTCATAAGCATCATTTCACTTTTATGACGGGGTTGTAATTTCAAAATATCCGTCTTTATTTATATGCAGTCCGCCAGGCGTTGTGTTTTGCTTATCTTCCGGCTCTTTAACACCATCCGGAGTTATCACATTACGTTTTTTGTCTATTGCCGCCCAGTTGTTTTGCGTAACAATAATTTCTGATTCGGCAAGGAGCATATAAAGCTCAATAGCCCTAACCTTGCGTCCAACTAAAATTTTCAACACGTCGTCCTTGGTTTCAAAAGTAATGCCCTCTATTTTCGCCTTATATTTCAGCCTCACAAGACACTCTTTTTCGCCTAAGATAAAGCGGCGTTTGCCGGTATATACCTTTTTAAAGACAAACCGACCTCCAGAAAGTATATAAGTCTTCTTTTTATCAAGGTTAAATCTAGCGCCCTCTTCGGCAGGAATAAAACCCGTAACATAAATAGGTCTTCTAAACAATGCCAACAGAATAATAATAATTCCTGCTGCAATAATAGCCGGGAACAATACCCTTGATAAGAAATTCCACAAAACAAGCGGTTCAGCAAGCTCTATACCGTTTCCATTAACAGGAACAGCACCGGGTGCTGCAACAGACTGCGTTTCGATAGAAAGCTTGAAAGTAACGTCCTCATTGACAGCCGCCTCGGCAATAATGGTATCGTTAATGTCATTCAGTATGAGAGCATCGTCTCTACCATCCTCAAAGGGCCATTGCCATTCGAATGTATATACTACATATTTGTTTACATCTACCGTACCCGTCTCAATAATTCCGGATAGGCTTTCGGAATATACCCAGCTGCTTTCACTGCCTAATATCCATCGGTCTCCGCTGCGAAGCCGCACCTGCATTGGCAGGTCGCGATTTGAAAGGGTAAATACGCTGTCTAACAGCATTGTATAACTAAGCGATATATTACCGGTATTTTTAATGAAAAACTCATATTCGTTTGAAGTGCCGGGAGCAATAATCTTATCGTCTTTAAGGCTTTTTACGGTGATTTCGCCCTTATCGTTAGCATAAGCCGTTTTGAACAAATCAACGTCGGTGTTTACCTGCCACTGAGCATTTTCGTCACTGGTGAGCATATCCGGCTCTGCGTTAGCTCTTATATAACTAAAACCGTCTTTATCAAATATCTCGCGGTCGCCGTGATACGTAAGCGGAATAATATTGCGGTCGCTTTGTGTCAGTCTTCCGAGCACAGGGCTGAGTAACATCAAGGTAAGCATTACACCGATAAGCAAAAACAATACAACAATCCAGATGTTTCGCCAGGTATGCTTTATATTCTGTTTTGACTCGTTTTTGCCCATTGAGTTTTCCTTCCTTTCTGTAAATTTTTTAAAGTGTTTTTTCAAGCTTTTCAAAAAACAAAAGATTTTTGCCCTTTGAAAAAATCGAAAACTCGCCCACGCCGTGCCACGACCGGCGCAAGCGAAAATCTTTCAATAAGATTATTTAATCAGTAAGGATTAGTCAATCTGAGTTGCAGAGATGGTGATTGTGAATGTAACATTTTCCAGAGCTTCAGCATTACCCATAGCGGTATCCGTTGCATCCTGCTCTGCCATCTCGTCTTTATCAGTAGTACTGGTATCGTCTGCAGTTTCAAATACCCACTCCCAACCGATTGTGTATGCTTCGTCATCAGAGGTGAAAGCTGAAGGCAGGTTACCGGCATTATATTGTTTCGTACCAGAATCATCTCCGGACAGTGCTTTTACAGCTGTTAACAAGTCGGCAACGGTGTTGTATTTAGTAGCTTCGGTGGCACCAGGCACCTTCAAGGTCCACTTGAAGTTAGGGTTAGCATCCAATGAATCATAATCACCTGTAATGGTTGGCTCTACTTTAAAGTTATAAGCAACTTCTGGAGCTTTAATTTTATCTGTTTTATAATTTGTGTAACCGAAAGCAAACGTAGCAGATTTAGAGGTTCCAGGAGCAATAACCTTGCTGAAACCGTCAATCTCACCTGATGCCTTTACATTGGTATAATCACCATCGAACAACTCAATGGTAGTTGCTGCATCCTGGTCAAAGCCCCAGTAAGCAACACGAGCTTTATCGAAGCCGGTTGTTGATGTGGTGTACTTCGCAAAAGTGCCGGAAATAGCACATGTAGTAAGGAGAACTGCAACCAAAAGAGCGGAAGCGGCTCTCATCATTACGTTTTTCTTCATAATATTAATCTCCTTTCTTAATTGGCTTAAAGCCACTTTTTTATTCCTCCCCTTCCGGGAAGATAGTTTTTACCGGGCATTCAAAAAGAATTACCCACCCGCAGAGAATACCGCGGTATTATATATCAACCCCGGAACGTGGCTTCCGTGGGAAGAATATACTACTTATCCGATGATTCATCGGTTCCTGCATCGACTGATGCAGTTCCTTTTTCTTCGGCTCTTTCGGCTTTTTCTGCTTTCAGCGCCTCAAGCTCGGCAAGCAAAGCGTTAGTGTCGGATCTATTTTTCTTTTCATACACACGGCGGCGAATAATATCGTAGCCGACAAGCAGAATAATAGGCAGAACTACGCAAACAATAAGTCCTGCGGTGGTCTGCATAAACATGGCAATATTGCCTGCCCCCGCAATGCGCGCTCTATATATGCCGACAAGATTTTCGGCAGGTACTAAATCGGTATCCTCGGTATTGTTGTTATCACCCTTAGTTCTGAAAGACAGCTTACCGTCTTCGTTCACAATCTCAACAACACGGTGGGTAACAACGCTTGAGCCGTTACCTGCCGGGTCGAAGAACGCAATGACATCCTTTTCCTTAACATCCCCGGCATCAATAGTGTGACATATAATCAAGTCTCCGCTTTTAATATCGGGGTACATAGAATCGGTAAGCACAATCATCGGCAAATATCCGCCGACGCTCGGAACCTCGTCCTGATTGACATAACTACGGACAATCAGAGTAATGTTAATAATCAGGATTGGCAGAAGTATTACACATAGGATAGCCCCAATGATAGTAGCCGTTTTATGTACCGCACCTGTTTTCTCTTTGTTATTGTTTTGTTTCATTCTCCTTATTCCTCTCTAACGCTATCATTTCACATTTTATTTCTATATATAAAAAGTCAGAACATCCATAATACTCTAACTTATTATAACATTTTCTTTTTTAATTTGGTATGCTAATTTTGTTCCAAATTACGTTAATTTTGCATAATTACCTTTTATAAAATGTTTATAATATTGTCTCTTTAAAAAGTGAAAATACATAAAAAATCGACTTTATGTATATCACAAAACACACATAATGTCAATATCTTTTATATGTTATGATTTATAATCGAAAAAGTTCTTTTTCTTACTGATAAACAACGATTAAGCTATGCCAATATGTCATCTAAATCATCTGTCTTGTCAATATCCATAAATTTACAAAGAATGATATTATTCTGACACTTATCCAGATTTAACCTGTCTTTATTCTGATTATAGAAGTTGGCTATTGGAGCCGTTTCACCATGTATATCGCCCAGTAAAAACCAATTTTCCTTCATCATCTTCCCACTACATTACTTTTTAATATTAATTATATGATACTGCAATTGTATCACATATAATGCTATTTAAGTTTGATTTCATAATTTTTTACAAAATAAACAACAAACATCACAATTCCAATTAACAAAATACAAAAGCCTATTCCTGTGCTTTTATTTTCAGGATAATAGTAGTTTATGACAAAGTGAACAGGTGATAACAGCAATGCTACTATCAGCCATATTATTTCCATTCTCATAAAACTTTTTTGTGCTTTTTCCTTCTTAGATTGTAAATCAACAAGATTTTCTTCTGCCATTTTCTGATAATTTTCCATAGTAATCCTTTCTCCTGAAAGCAGTTCATTTACAGTAATTCCAAGAATATCGCATAATTCCAACATAATAGATGCGTCCGGACAACTCTTTCCTGTTTCCCACTTAGAAACTGCCCGATTAGTAATATTTAGTTTTTCTGACAACTGCACTTGTGTAAGCCCTTTTTCCTTGCGACATGCCGCAATAAATTTTCCAATAGATTCCTGATTCATTTTTCGCCCTCCTTGCAGCTATAATATATCACAATCTATA
>ERZ857785.1268-NODE-1268-length-29022-cov-7.408085_pt1 | contig 29022 bp, 25 predicted proteins | sample MGYA00519763_ERZ857785 | MGnify/ENA primary metagenome ERZ857785 (study PRJEB31778, sample SAMEA3449365) | human gut metagenome | biome: human gut; feature: human-associated habitat; material: faeces | place: United Kingdom | collected 2010/2012 ...
CCTTGCGTTCTCTTGGGGGATCTAAAGGGGGCCATTCTCTCACGTGAGAGAATGGTCCCCTTTGCCGCACCCTGCGCCGCGCAGGGAATCCCATTGCAGCCTTCAGGCAGCAATGGCCTGTAAAGCACTATTGCTTTAATAATCTATTGATCTCACGCTCTGCGAGCGCAGTGACACCCTCAAAATCCACGCAGGGATGGTATGCATTCTCCAGCGCGTCGTGCGCCTTCTTGGCGTCCGACAGTGCGCCCACTGCCTCGTCTAAGAGCGACGCCTCCACGCGGCGCGTGAAGCGCAGCTTCGCCTTCTGCGCGCGCGTGAGCTTCTCCTCCGCCATCGCGTCGAGACGCAGGCGGCGGTAAGGCTTCCCGTCGTATGGGTTGCGCGCGTTCGTTGTGATAAACGCCAGCCCTTTTTCCGGAATCAGCACGTGATGGAGCTCCCGCGGCCGGTCTGGATTCGGGCAGGCGATGATGTCGAAATGCTTCGCCTGTGCCGCCTGCACGACGGTCTCAAGCATTTCGTTTCCCAGCCCCGCACTGTCGATGATGGCATAGATGCGCGGGCAGAGGGCTTCGACGGTGTCGAACCGGCAAATCTTGCCCCGATGCGTCACACCGCCTAAAAATACGCGGTCGACACGCCCGCTGCCGGTTCCGTCGCCGTGCAGCTCGCGTGCGAGGATGCCGTCGGTGCGGCGGCGGAGCTTCGAAAAATCCATCTGCGCGTGCATTGCCACGCGGCGCTCGCTCTCCACCTCGCCCATCGCGCGCAGGATGCGATAGGCGCTGCGGTAGTGTGCGCGGTACTCGTCGCTCAGCGCGATGATCTCCGCGCGGCGCGCCTTGGCTACTTCCACGTCGTAAAATCGCGTCAGATCGACATAGCGCTCGCTCGCGACCGCGTAGGTCGGCTCGAGCACATGCGGGCTGGTGCCGTCCACGATAGCAGCGTTTCGGTCCAGAAAGATCGCGCCGTCGAGCGAATCGGGGTCACCCGAGCAGTTGATGTACACGATGCGCTCGCCCGCGCGCTCCATCGCCGCGCCCACGCGGCGCATAAAGGTCGACTTGCCGCAGCCCGGGCCGCCTTTCAGAATCATCAGATCGTCGAGCCGACCGCCCAAAAGCTGGTCATAGTGCGAGAAAAAGCCCTCTTCGCTGTTTGCGCCGAGGAAAAAGTACACCGGTTTCATAAGATCCCTCCCAAAATTGGTGCTTTCTCCATAGCGTATGCGTGCGTGGCTGTCCCCGCTTCCCGCCCTTCCCAAATTTTGTTTGTAAGGCAGCAACGTTCCGTCATTCAGGAATGAAAAAAGCTCTGTTTGGGATTCCCAAACAGAGCCTTTTTATGTACTTTCTTACGCCGTGAAGATCTTGTCCTCCGCTCTGCGCGTGTAGTCGCGTTCGAGCATTGCGCGGTGCGAGAGGAACGCGGGATCGTCGAAATACTTCGCACCCATCGGGCAGTTGCGCACGCAGGAGTGGCATTTGATGCACACGCCCACGACCTCGGTGACATCATCGGGATTGATCGAGCCCATCGGGCAGAGGGAGGCGCACACGCCGCAGTGGATACACTTGTCGAGGTCGGTCTTGGGCTTCGCCTTCAGAAACACCTTCGGTTCGCCATCGAGGCCCAGCGGGCGGTAATACGGCGCGTCGGCGTCACCATCGACCGTGACGGGCGCGGGGAAATCCGTCATCTTCACGATGCGGCCCACGACCGCCGAGCCGAGCTTGGCGAGCTCGGCCATGTCGTCGGAATCGGGTCTGCCGTTGGCAAGCGCGTCGGTAAAGGCGTGACGGCAGGCAAACGCGCCCGCGCCGATGGTATGGAAGCCGTCCCCTTCGAGGCAGGCGCAGAGCTCGGCAAGGGAATTATCAAAGCTGCGGTTGCCGAACGTCACGACCGGTACAGCCAGCGCGCCGTTTCCGTGAAAGCCGGACTTCACAAACTCGAGCAGCTTATTCGGCAGCTTGCCCGCGTAGGTTGGCATACCGAATACGACAAGGTCGCCCGCGGCAAACTCATACGCTTCCTCGCGCGCAGCGGGCAACGTGAAATCGCGCACCTCGAGCGGCACGTCGAAGCTGACGGCAAGGGCATTTGCAAGCGTGGTGGTCACCTTTCTGGTGTTGCCGGTGGCGCTGAAATAGACTGCGTAAACCTGAGAAATGTTCATGGGAATCGGCCTTCTTTCTTTATTGTTCGGGGCGCTGCCCGGCCTTACAGGGAAAAATCCTCGGAAGTATACTGATCGCGCAGCGTGGCGGGTCTCGGCGGCACACGTTTGAGCGGATCATAGCAAAAGTGACGGCAGTGGTCAGCAGAGTCGACCACGCCGCGGCGGGAGCAGATGACCTGCCCTTCGTTGATGACAGATCCGCTCTTGCAGTAGGCGCAGTGCTTTTCAATGTCCTTGCGGAACAGATGGAACATGGTCTCCCTCCCCTTTCTTTTACAGGCTGCGGACGACGAGCTTGCCGTCCTCCATCGACGCATGGATCTGCGTGACGGGGTGCTCGTAGGAGTCGATGATCTGCGCGGCCATGACGTCTTCGAGCTCTTTCTGAATGGTGCGGCGCAGATTGCGCGCGCCGTAGGTCGCGGAGTAGGACTTCTTGACGAGGTAGTCCTCAACATCCTCGTCCCACGTAAAGTGCAGACCCTTGTCCTCAAGGCTCTTTTGCAGCTCATCGAGCATGATGTGGGCGATGCCGGCGAAGTTCTTCTCGTCAAGGCGGTTGAAGCAGATGACCTCGTCCACACGGTTCAGGAATTCGGGGCGCAGGAACTCGCCGAGCGCCTTCATAGCGCGGTCGCGGTTCTGCTCGTTCACCGTGTGGCCAAAGCCAACGGTGCCCTCCTTGCGTTCGCTGCCCGCGTTGGACGTCATCACGATGACGGTGTTTTCAAAGTTGACCTTGCGGCCGTGGGAGTCGGTGATCTCGCCGTCGTCGAGAATTTGCAGCAGAACGTTCATCACGTCGGGATGCGCCTTTTCGATCTCGTCGAAAAGGATGACGGCGTAGGGCTTGCGGCGAATCTTTTCGGTCAGTTGGCCGGCCTCGTCATAGCCGACATAGCCCGGAGGCGAGCCGACGATGCGGGAGACCGAGTGCTTTTCCATAAACTCGGACATGTCGAGGCGGATCAGCGCATCGGGCGAGTTGAAGAGGTCCTGCGCCAACTGCTTGACAAGCTCGGTCTTGCCGACGCCCGTGGGGCCGACAAAGATGAAGCTCACCGGCTTATGCTTGGGCGAGATGCCCACGCGGTTGCGGCGTATCGCCGCAGCGACAGCCTCGACAGCCTCGTCCTGACCGACAATGTGCTCTTTTAAGCGCTTGTCAAGCTCGCTCAGACGGCGGAACTCGTCTTCACGGATACGCGAGGCGGGAATCTTCGTCCAGAGCTCGATCACACGGGCGAGGTTATCCATCGTGAGCTGCGGGTCGCCCTGTGCGCAGAGCGCATCGAGCTCGGTCTGCGCCTTGATGGTAAGGCTCTTGAGCTCGGCCAGCCGCTCGAAGTCGGGTTCTTCTGCGCCCTGCAAAAGCTCGCGCTCCTTGTCGTAATCCTCGATCTCGCGGCGCAGCTCCATGCGGCGGTTGATGTTCTTGTCGTGCAGGTTGAGGTCCGAGCACGCCTCGTCGATGAGGTCGATGGCCTTGTCGGGCAGGAAACGGTCGGTGATGTAGCGCTCGGATAGCAGCACTGCCTGACGCAGAATACCCTCGGGAATTTTGACGCCGTGGAACTGCTCATAGTAGTGAGCGATGCCCTTCAAAATCTTGAGCGTGTCCTCCATGTTCGGCTCGTTGACCGTGACCGGCTGGAAGCGGCGCTCGAGCGCGGTGTCCTTTTCAATGTGCTTGCGATACTCGGTGAACGTCGTCGCGCCGATGACCTGAATTTCGCCTCGGGAGAGCGCAGGCTTCAAGATGTTGGCGGCGTTCATACTGCCCTCGGCGTCGCCCGCGCCGACGATGTTGTGCACTTCGTCGATGACAAGGATGACGTTGCCAATCTTGCGGATCTCCTCGATGAGGCCCTTCATGCGGCTCTCGAACTGGCCGCGGAACTGCGTGCCCGCGACGAGCGCGGTGAGGTCAAGAAGATAGACCTCCTTGCTTCTCAGCTTGAACGGCACGTCGCCCGCGACGATGCGCTGGGCGAGGCCCTCGGCAATGGCCGTCTTGCCGACGCCCGGCTCACCGATCAGGCAGGGGTTGTTCTTCTGGCGGCGGTTCAAAATCTGGATGACGCGTTCGATCTCCTCCTCGCGGCCGACGACCGCGTCGAGCTTGCCGTCGCGTGCACGCTGGGAGAGATTGATGCAGTAGGAGTCGAGGAATTTGTGCTTGCTCCCCTTTTCGACCTTCTTGTTGCTGCGCGGGCTCTGCGTCTGCTCGGCCTCGTTGCCATTTTGTGCGTCGCTCGCAGCGGGATTTCCGCCGAAAAAGCGGCTCAGGAACGGGAATGTGGCGGTCTTGCCGTCCTCGTCCTCGTTATCGGCGTCCGGATCGTCGGCGTCGGTCAGACCTTCGAGGTTTTCCACGCCGCCGAAGGCGCCCATCATTTCATTGGAGATATTGTCAAGGTCCTCATCCGTGATGCCCATGCGGCGCATCATCTCGTCCACCTGCGGCAGTCCGAGATTTTTCGCGCACTTGAGGCAAAGTCCTTCGTTGACGTTCTGCCCGTTTTCCTGACGGGTGATGAACACAACGGCGATATTCTTTTTACATCTGGAACAAAGTTGCGGCTGCATAGTATTTCCTCCTTGGGGTAAAGATCAGGGTAACAGCGCGGCGACAAGCCCGCGCGGAGTATGACTCATAAAAAACAATAACAGATACGTGCCCTCGTAGTCGGCAAAGGCCTTGACGCCGAGCTTCGGTGCGACATCGCAGACGAGAAACAGCAAAAGTGCGCCCTCGATCAGGCCCAGCGCGCCGCCGCCGATGGTGTTGAGCGCGTTCAGCACTGGCAAGTCTAACACCTTGTCAATGCCTCCTGTCACTAAGCGGAGCAGCAGCGTGAGCACCAAAAAGCACAGCACGAACACGAGTGTCCTCACCACGCTGCCGAGCAGCGTCCTTACGGCGGCAAGCGCTGCGTCGCGCGCGGCATTTCGAAGCGACTGACGCACCGCGCCGTCGAAATCGAAGCGCAGCAGCTTTTTGAGAAGGCCTGTCACCGCGAGCGGCGAATCGTCCTGCCGAACGTTTTCCGCGTCCTGCGCGGCGTCGCCGTTTGGCGTTTCACCCGAGGCGTCGCTCTCCGCCGGGGTCTCCCTCTCGATCTGCGGGACATCCCCCTGCGGTGTCTGCGATTCGGTATCAAACCACTCCTCCACGCTCTTTTCAAGGCGCGGCATCAGCATGTCGGTCACGGGCTCGGTCAAAGCGTCTGTCAGGAGCGACGCGCCGATCAGCGCGAGCACGATCGCCGCCAGCGCCATAAAGCTGCGGAACAGCCCCCGCTTGGCGCCGAACACGACGCTTAAAATGAGCACGAGCGCGAAGACTGCATCGATCATAAGACCATTATTCACGTTTCCCGCGCTCCTTTCAAGTCATAAATTGTAACATTTTTAGCGTTTTACAGAAATTACGGAATATAAAGCCAGGCGGACGACGAGCCGATCAGCACCGCCGTACCATCCTCGCGCATGATGACAGAGCGCGCGTACTCCGTGGCGTCCAGCCGCGCGTATTCCTGCAGCTGCGGCGTGTAGAGCACCAGACTGTCGCTGTACAGCACGGCGATATACTTCCCCGCCGCGGACATGGACAGAACCTCCTGACTGCTGTCGAGACTTGCCATCTCTGTACCGTCGGACGAGACAGTCACGAGCTTCATGGTGCTGCCCGAGCGGTAGCGGCTCAGCAGCAGCGCCGCGTAGTTGTCGCCGCCCATGCTCGAACCGCGCAGATACGGGTATTCGTAGCGATAGCTGCCGGAAAGCGTACCGTCCGATGAAAAGAGCGTCAAGCTCTCGTCCGTCAGGCACGAGAGCGTACCGGCCACGCTGTCGAGCGATAGCAGGAGCGAGCCCGTGAGTGTGTTGACCGAGTCCGCCTTATCGCTGCCGAGGGAATAGATGCTCACCGTGTCGGCGAATGTGCCGTCCGACTCGCCGAGCGTCACCGCCGCCATGCGCTTGCAGTCGCGCATGACGACCGCGTCGATGACATAGTGCTCCGAGGAGTTGAAGGCAAACGTCTTCTCGCCCGAAGCGTCGTACACCGTAACAGCGGACTTGTAGCCGCTCTTTTCAGCGTTGAGCGCCAGATAGTCCGAGGAATTGACGCTGACCGACAAAATATTGCCGCTGCACTCGCCGCTCATATCGCGCACAAGGCCGCTTGCAGAGTAAATAAGAAGCGTCTGCCCGCCGATATCATAGACCGCGGCGGTCTGGCCGCCGACAGCGATGGCGGGATTCGTGAGCTTCACACTCATGCTGTCCACCACGCTGCCGCTGCTGCCGTAGATCGACACGCCCGTCGTCGAAGCGACGATCAGATGGTCGCCGAGCAGCGCAAAGGTGTTGCTGCGGTCGTTGCTGAACGAGTACATCTCCACCTTGCCCTGCTCATCCTGCGTGACCTTATTGTAGGAGAAAAGGCGGCGCACACTGTCAAGGCTGCTCAGGTCCTTCCACGCCGCGGCGACGACCACGGCCAGCACGACCACAAGCGCCAGAATCACCATCAGCGCCCGCTTGAGCCCGCCGCCGGAGCGGCGCGGGGCCGCCTGCGAGCGCCTCAGCTCCTCGCGTGTTCCCTTTTCCTCTTTGAGATCATTCATTGAGCCGTTCATCCTCATACCAAAGTCTCGTCATGTACAGTCCGCCCGGCGGCACCGTGGGGCCGGCGAGCGAGCGGTCGCCGGAGGCCAGGATCTCGGGGATGTCCTCTGGCGTGAGCTTCCCCTCGGCGGCGTAGAGCACCGTGCCGGTGATCGCCCGTACCATGTTATACAGGAACCCGTCCGCGCAGACCTTGAGCTCCAAAAGATCACCCGAGCGCGACACGCGGCAGTAGTGCACGGTGCGCACGGTGGTCTTCGTCTCCGTGCCGACAGAGCGGACGGCGCGGAAATCGTGCGTGCCCTCAAAGGCGCGCGCCGCGCGGTCCATCACCTCTTCGTCGAGGTGCTTGGGGTAAAAGTAAGCCCTGTTGACATAGAACGGGTTTTTGATGCGGGAATTATAGATGCGATAGGTGTATTCCTTTTTTTGACACGAGAGGATCGCGTTGAAATCCTCCGCCACCTCAAGCGCCTCGCGCACGACGATATCCTCCGGCGTGTGCGTGTTGATGGCAAACGGCAGGCGCTCGACTGGAATGCGCGACTCGGTATGGAAATTGGCGATGTAGCGCTCGGCGTGCACGCCCGCGTCCGTGCGGCCGCAGCCGACGAGCTTGACGTTCCCGCCGCAGACCTTCGAGAGGCCCTTTTCCATCGTCTCGCAGACGCTTGAGACCGTCTTCTGCACCTGCCAGCCGTGATAGGCCGTGCCGTTATACATGAGCTTGAGGGCGATGTTTCGCATAAAAGCGTCCTTTCTTCTTATCGCAGCGCGATGACCGCGGCCACGAGCACGGCATAATAGCCGAGCACCAGATAGTCGCGCGTCTGGTAGTGCAGCACATTGAGCTTCGTGCGGCCTTCGTCGCCGTGGTAGCAGCGGCATTCCATAGCCGTCGCCAGCTCGTCGGCGCGGCGGAACGCGCTGACAAACAGCGGCACAAGCAGCGGCACGAGCGCCTTGGCGCGCTGCATAAGGCTTCCGGTCTCAAAGTCGGCGCCGCGCGCCTTCTGCGCGGACATGATCTTATCCGTCTCTTCGATGAGCGTCGGGATGAAGCGAAGCGCGATCGACATCATCATCGCGAGCTCATGCACAGGGACCTTGATCTTCTTGAGCGGGCCCAGCAGGCTCTCCAGACCGTCCGTCAGGCGGATGGGAGAGGTCGTATACGTGAGCAGGAACGTTCCCATGATCAAAAGCGTGATGCGCAGCATCATCGTGATGGCGGCGCGCACACCCTCGATCGTGATGCGGAAGATCCAAAAATGGCACAGCTCCGTGCCGGGGGTGTAAAAGAGGTTCAAAAGCGCTGTGAACGCGATAATGAACAGCACCGGCTTTAATCCCTTGAAAAGCGCCTTCGCGCCCACGCGCGAGATGCGCACGGCGACAATCAGCGTCAGAATGAGAACGCCGTAGGCAATGTAGCTCTTCGCCGTAAAGAGCGCCACGACGTAAAACACCGTGACGAGGAGCTTTGTGCGCGGGTCGAGCTTATGGGCGAGCGTGTCGCCCGGGAAAAACTGGCCGAGCGTGATATCCTTCAGCATTTTTTGCCGCCCCCTCTCTTGAGCGCGACAAGCTCTTTGCTGAGCTCATCAACGGTGTAAACGGCGGGGTTGATGGCAATGCCTTTATCGCGCAGCGCCATCGCGACGCGCGTGACCTGCGGCACGTCGAGGCCCGCGGTCATCAGCTCGTCGCCGCGGGCGAAGACCTCGCGCGGCGTGCCGCTCATGAGCACGTGGCTGTCCGACAGGACAACGATGCGGTCGACGTTTTTCGCGATCTCCTCCATGCTGTGGCTCACGAGCACGACGGTCGTGCCGCGCGCGCGGTGGAATTCGCGGATGTTTGAAAGCAGCTCTTCCCTGCCCTGCGGGTCAAGGCCCGCGCTCGGCTCGTCGAGCACGAGCACCTCGGGCTCCATCGCAATAACGCCCGCGATGGCCACGCGGCGCTTCTGTCCGCCGGAGAGGGCGAACGGCGATTTTTCCAGCAGATCGTCGGTAAGCCCCGCAAAGTGCGCGGATTCACGCACGCGGCGGTCGATCTCGTCTTTGGATAAGCCCATGTTCGTCGGGCCGAACGCGATATCGCGGTAAACGGTCTCTTCAAAAAGCTGGTATTCCGGATACTGGAACACGAGGCCCACGCGGAATCTCACATTCCGAATCTTCTTTGGGTCGGCCCAGATGTCCTCCCCGCCAAGCAAAATGCGGCCGGAGGTCGGCTTGAGCAAGCCGTTCAAGTGCTGGATCAGCGTCGACTTGCCGCTGCCCGTGTGGCCGATGATGCCCAAAAATTCGCCGCGATAGATCGCGAGCGACATATCCTGCACCGCACTGCGGCAAAAGGGCGTACCCTCGCCGTAGGTGTGCGTCAGGTTTTCTACACGAATGATCTCTTCCAAGGTTACAGTCCTCTTAGGTAAAATTTTTCGCAATGACGTCTGCGCATTCCTCTACGGTGATGGCGTCCACGGGGACGTCCATCCCCGCCTCGCGCAGGGAAAAGAGCAGCGAGACCGTGTCCGGCACGGCAAGGCCGATGTCCTCCAGCTCTTTTTTGCGGGTGAAGACCTCGCGCGGCTTTCCGTCCATGACGACAAGGCCGTCGTTCATCACGATCACGCGGTCGGCGTGCTCGGCTTCGTTCATGTGGTGGGTGATGAGGACGACCGTGATGCCCTGCTCGCGGTTGAGCTTTTCGACGGCCGCGAGCACCTCGCGCCGGCCGATGGGGTCGAGCATGGCGGTCGCCTCGTCGAGCACGATGCACTCGGGTTTCATCGCCAGCACGCCCGCGATGGCGATGCGCTGCTTCTGTCCGCCGGAGAGCAAATGCGGCGCGTGCTTGACGAACTGCATCATGCCGACGGCCTCGAGCGCGTCGTCCACGCGCTTTCTGATCTCGGCGCTCGGCACACCCAAATTCTCGGGAGCGAACGCGACATCCTCTTCGACGACATTCGCCACGATCTGGTTGTCTGGATTCTGGAACACCATGCCCACGCGCCTGCGAATTTCAAGCAGGAGCGATTCGTCCATCGTGTCCATGCCCTCGACATAGACCTTGCCGCCGCTTGGCAGCAGGACTGCGTTGAAGGTCTTGGCAAGCGTCGATTTTCCGCTGCCGTTGTGGCCGAGGATCACGACAAAGCTGCCGCGCTCGATGGTCACATCCACCCCGCGCAGCGCGCGGGTGTTCACCTGGTCTTCCGTGCCCGGATAGGTGAAGGCCAGGTCTTGGGTCTTGATCATTTCCATAAAAGTTGCGTTCCTTAATCGTTGTCCCGAAAGAGCCTTTCGGGGATTCATCGCCGCAAAGCGGCGGATTCCTTTATTCCGAGAACCAGCGGCCCGTCGCGCCGCAGGGCAACGCGAGCCCCGTCTCCGTCACGGGCAGGCCCAGCTCGTCCCACGTGACCTTGCCGCCGTACTTTTCCGCAACGAGCAGGTGCAGCATGTAGCCGAGCACCGAGGGAGCGAGCCCCGTCGTATACGAGTTGATGATGACAAAAAGCGGCTTGTCCGATAAGACCTGCGCGCAGAGCTTCACAAACGGGAAAAGATTGTCCTCCAACTTCCAGACCTCTCCCCCGGGGCCGCGGCCGTAGCTCGGCGGGTCCATGATGATGGCGTCATACACCTTGCCGCGGCGGATCTCACGCTCGACAAATTTCGCGCAGTCGTCGATGATCCAGCGCACCGGCGCATCGGAAAGGCCGCTGACACGCGCGTTCTCGCGCGCCCAGTTGACCATGCCCTTTGCCGCATCCACGTGGCAGACCTGAGCGCCTGCCGCCGCACATGCGACCGTCGCGCCGCCGGTGTAGGCGAAGAGGTTCAGCACGCGGATGGGCCGGCCCGCGTTTTTGATCTTCTCGCGCGCAAAATCCCAGTTGACGGCCTGCTCGGGGAACAGGCCCGTGTGCTTAAAATTCATGGGCTTGACCTGGAATTTGAGATCCTTGTAATTTACCGTCCAGCTCTCGGGCAGCTTCTCCTTGTCCCAATGTCCGCCGCCCGAGGACGAGCGGTAATAGCGGCCCTGCGCGTTGCGCCAGCCGCGGTTCGTGCGCGGCGTCTCCCAGATCGCCTGAGGGTCAGGCCGCACCAGAATTTGCTTTCCCCAGCGTTCGAGCTTTTCTCCGCCGCCGCAGTCCAGCAGCTCATAATCTTCCCAACCGTCCGCGATCCACATACATTTTCTCCTTTGCCGCATGGGCATACTTGTTCATAATAATCAATGTATTATACTACGCATTCGATTGAATAGTCAATGTATAAATCGTGAACGATCCTGCGCCATTCGCTTAATTTTCTTTTCCCGTGGACTTTGCCGCGCGCTTGTGGTATGCTGGCAGAAACGACACAAGGAAAGCTGGTCTTTTTTGATGGATAAACTGCTGCTGCACTCCTGCTGCGCCCCCTGCTCGGTCTACTGCGTGGACACGCTGCGCGCCGACGGGATCGAGCCCACGTCACTCTGGTTCAACCCGAACATTCACCCCTGGACGGAGTATGACGCGCGCCGCCGCACGCTGCTCGAATACGGGGAAAAAGAGCATGTAGAAGTGCATATTTTAGAGGATTACGGCCTGCGCGACTTTGTCCGTGCCGTGAGTGCAGATATCGACCACCGCTGCGCGCACTGCTACACCATCCGCCTCGGCACGGCGGCCAAATACGCCGCCGACCACGGCTACGACGCGTTCACATCGTCCCTGCTCATCTCTCCGTATCAGAACCACGAGCTCTTAAAGGCCGTGGGCGAGACGATGGGCAAGAAGTACGGCGTCGAATTCTACTACCGTGACTTCCGCCCCGGTTTTCGCGAGGGGCAGGCCAAGGCGCGCGAGATGGGCCTCTACATGCAGAAATACTGCGGCTGCATCTTCTCTGAAGAGGACCGCTATTCGACCAAGATCGAAAAGGCGAAAAAGCGCTACGCCGAAGAATAAGCAGCTTGCAAAAGGCAAGACCCGTTGGATGCTCCAACGGGTCTTTTTTCATTCTTTCGCGGCGATCAGCGCGTCGTGCACGAGCTGCAAGGCGCGCTCTGCGTCGTCGCGCAGGACGTAAAAGCTCATGAACCGCTCCCCCGCCGCAACGGCGAAGACGGTGATCTCCGCCCGTTCGAGCGCCGTAACGGCTATCTTCTCTTTCTCGATGCTCGGCAGCGCGCCGCCGACCGCCGTGATGGCCGCAAGGCGGCTCCGGTCACTCTTTTTCTGCGTCACGCCGACGACGCTTGCGTCTTCATCCGTTTCGCAAACGACGCTGCTATTGCCGCCTTCCCTGCACGAGCGCACGGTGATGGGCACGCCGCCCGCCTGCGCGAGCGCCACGCTGCGGTCGTGAAGCACCTGTGCGCCTTTCTGTGCGAGCAGCAGCATGTCGTCATACGAGATCACCTCGCGCCGCACAGCGTTCTTGCAGATGCGCGGGTCAGCGGAAAATATCCCGTCCACGTCTGTGTAGATGATGAGCTCATCGGCCTTCAGCGCCGCGGCGAGCGCCACTGCACTCGTGTCCGAGCCGCCGCGTCCAAGCGTCGTGACGTCGTCATTTTCGTCGACGCCCTGAAAGCCCGCCGCGACCACAACGTGGCCCTCGGCCAGCTCCTTCCGGATACGCGCGGTGTCGATCAGTTCGATCTCCGCGTTCCCATGTGTACCGTCCGTTTCGATGGGGATCTGCCATGCGCAGAGGGATACCGCCTCCACACCGATGGACCGCAGCGTCATCGCGCCGAGCGCGGCGCTCATCTGCTCGCCCGCGGAGAGCAGCATGTCGAGCTCGCGCGGCGAAGGCTGCTCGCTGATCTCCTTTGCCTTTTGCAGCAGGCCGTCCGTCGTGTCGCCCTGCGCGGAGAGAACGACGACCACGTCGTCGCCTTCGTCCACCCGCGATTTGACGATGCGCGCCATGCGCAGAAGATGCGCATAGTCGCGCACGGAGCTGCCGCCGAATTTCTGTACGATCAGGCTCATAAGAACCACTTCCAACAAAAAATGGATTGACAGCGCTCATCTCAGCCGCTGCCAATCCATCGTATGAACTTGTACAAGCCCGCGTGACTCAGGCCGCAAGGATATCGAAGCGCACCACGCCCTCAAGCGCGAGCGCCCGCGCCATCATCTCTTCGATCGACTCCTGCATTTCGGACGTCTCGGCCGAGATCGTCACCGCGGCGCAGCCGTTGGTGGGAATACTCTGGTTGATGGTCAGAATATTCGCGCCCGAACCGGCAAAAATAGAAAGGACGTTGGACAATACGCCGGGGTTGTTCTTGAGCATCGTGTAGAACGTGATGATGCGGCCGGTCTTCATGTCGTTGAAGGGGCGCACCGCATCGCGGTACTTATAAAATGCGCTGCGGCTGATGCCGACGGCGCGGGCGGCGTCGCCCGCGGTGCGCACCTCGCCGGACTGGAGCATGCGCTTCGCCTCCGCCACCTTGATAAAAATTTCCGGAAGGGCCTCTGCCGAGACCAAATAAAATTTCGTTGCAGGCGCCATAATGTTTCTCCTCCGCGGTCATCTGTCTTTATATGGCAGGATTTTAGCATATCTTAACGCATATTGCAACACTTTTTTCGATGGGAGGTCTGCAAAATTTGAATGAAGAACGGCTGAGACGCTTCCTCACTTTGTCGCTCGCGCTTTTCATGGGTGCATCTCTCTTTTATATCTGCTTTCGCTATGTGCTGCCGTGGTGTTTGCCGTTTCTGCTCGCGCTGCTCGTCGCGGCGCTGCTGGAACCGGTCGTTTTGTATCTGCGGCGGAAATTTCACTTTCAACGTGGCTTTTCCGCGCTGATCCTGACGCTGACGCTGCTGTTTCTGCTCGGCGGGCTGCTGTCGCTCCTGTGGTCTACGCTGCTTTCTCAGACGAACGCGTTGCTCGCCGCCGCGCCCGCGTTTTTCGACGCGATCCCCGCCGCAGCAGACGATCTGCTCTCCCGATTGGAGCAGTTCAGCGCGTCGAGTCCCGAATGGCTCAGCGGCTATCTGCACGAGCAGCTTTTCAGGGCCGTCACGGACGCGGACAGCCTGCTGCGCTCGCTGTCTTCGCGCGCGATGGCGTGGCTCGGCTCTGCCGCCGCGGCGCTGCCGGGCGGCGTGCTCGCCATCGCGACAGGCGTGCTTGCGATCTTCTTCACCTCCGCGTCGTACCCCGAGCTCTGCGCGGCACTCGAACACGCCGTGCCGGAAGAAGCGATGGCAAAGCTGCGGCTCTTTCGCGGCGGCGTAATGCGCTCGCTTGCGCGGTGGCTGCGCGCGCAGGCAACGCTGTCGCTCATCACGTTTTCAGAGCTTCTTATCGGCTTTCTCCTCATGCGCCAGAGCTATTCCCTGCTGCTCGCCTTTCTCATCACACTGCTCGACGCGCTGCCGGTCTTCGGCACAGGCACGGCGCTCGTGCCGTGGGCGGTCTTCACGCTGCTGTTCGGCTTCCCGCCCAAGGCCATCGTGCTCCTCGCGCTCTACCTCTGCACGCTCATCACGCGCAACACACTCGAGCCCAAGCTTCTCTCCGCGCAGGCGGGGCTGCCGCCGGTCGCGTCGCTTTTTGCGATGTACCTCGGCTACTGCACGTTCGGCGTGGCAGGGATGGTACTCTTCCCCTTCCTCCTGCTGCTGTTCGCGCAGATTCGAAACGCAAAAGCGGAAGCTGCCGCATAAAAAAGAGAACGGTTCTCACCGTTCTCTTTTTATTTTCTTTTACCGGCCTGTGCCGCCGTTGTTGAGCAGCCAGTTGAGGAACTGGCCGTTGTCTCCGACATCGCCGGATGCGCTGTCGCCCGCCGTACCAGTGTTGTCAGACGGCGTCTGTGTGCCGCTGTCACCGCCGGGGGTGGTCGGATCGCCGCCCGGCGTCGTGCCGCTGCCGTCATCCGATGCATCCGGGTCCGGCGTGGGCTCCAGAGGCGTTGTGTGCGTCGTGCACACGCCGCTGTACATCAGATCGCTGTATAGCTGCACTGTGCCGCTGTTCGTGCGCACCGGTTCGCCTGCAGGGATCGACGAAATGAGCCCTTCTTCGAGCTGTGCCTGATACGTTGCCTGAAGCGCGGCGCTCAGCGGCGTCGTGAGAAGCTCGCGCTTGTAGCCCCAACCGCTGCTGACGTTCGGCTGGCTCAGATCGAGCACATAGGCCGTCGTAACATTCGGGCAGTAGTCGGAGGCGAGCATGCCGGAATCGGCGCAGACGGTTACGCTGATGTGTCCGTCGCAGCTCAGCGAGGGCGCATAGCTCTTTGCGACCTTGACAGTCTGCGAGGGACAGCCGGCCGAGGCCAGAAGTCCCGTCTGCGTGCAGACGGTCACGCTGACCATGTCGGCGCTGCTGACTTCAAAGTCCTTGTTCGGAAGGCCCGCGTGGACCTTGCTCATAAACGTCTTCCACAGCGTGGCCGCGGGGTTGCCGCTCGCCACGATGCGCGTCGGCGTGTCGTAGCCGACCCAGACCGCTGCCGTGTAATACGGCGTGTAACCGACAAAGTAACGGTCGTTGTTGCTGTTGGTCGAACCGGTCTTACCGGCGATGGTCATGCCGGAGAAGTTCGCGCCCGTACCCGTACCGCTACGCACGACGTTTTTCAGGAGTTCGTTCATCGCATAGGCGGTGCTCTCGTTCATCGCGACGTGGGACTCGGTCTTATTTTCAAGGATGACGTTGCCGTTGTGGTCAAGCACCTCGGTATACGTTCTCGGCGTGGTGTAAACGCCGCCGCGGGCAAAGGACGCGTAGGCCGCGGCCATCTCGCGCGTCGTCACGCCCTTGGAAAGGCCGCCGAGCGCGAGCGCGCCCGCCGCGGTCATATCGTCGTTCGTCAGCGTCGTGAAGCTTAAGTTTTCGGTCATAAAGGCATACGACGCGGGCAGCGTCAGCTTGATGGCCGTGCGCACCGCCGTGGGGTTGGACGAATTGCGGATGGCGTCTTGCAGCGTCATAATGCTGCGGTAGCCCGAATAGGCGTTCACCGGCCAAATACTGCCGCCGAGCATTTCAACGGGATAGTCGTCGATGACGCTCGCGGGCGTGATGACGCCGGCGTCCAGCGCGGGCGCGTAAACGCTCAAGGGCTTGATGGCAGAACCGCACTGACGCACAACGGTCGAATAGTCGAGCAAGAACCGGCCCTCGCGCTCGCCCACGCGGCCCGCAACGGCGACGATGTCGCCCGTCGTGTTGTCGATGATCGTCGCGCCGGACTGGAGCAGCTGGCCCTTGGACGAGGTGTAGTTCAGGTTATTGCGGTCGGCGTAAACGCTCTCCACGATCGACTGCACCTCGGGATCGACCGTGCAGTAGATCGAGTAGCCGCCGGTGTAGAGCATATCCTTTGCCGTTTTTTCGTTGTAGCCAAGCTGCTCGTGCATATCGGCAACGATGTCGTTGAACATACGCTCGACAAAGTAGGAGTCATACGTCGTATTCGACGCACTGTCCGCCCTGCTCGCCACATTGGCGGAGGGGACAAAGTCCGCATCCCATGTGAAGACGAGCGGCTCGGCCTGCGCCTGCTCGTACTCTTCGTCACTGATCTTGCCGAGCTCGTGCATCTTATAAAGAACGGTAAGCTGGCGCTCCTTGTTCTGCTCGCGGTACCAGTCGCCGCGCGCGGGGTCATATTTATAGGGGAACTGCGTGATGCCGACGATAGACGCCGCCTCGGCGATGCTCAGCTCGCCTACGGTCTTGCCGAAGTAGCCCTCCGCCGCGGCCTCGATGCCGTAGCAGCCATTGCCAAAATAAACCTTGTTGAAATACGTCTCGAGAATTTCCTCCTTTGAGTAGTTCTTCTCGAGCCGCAGCGCGCGGAAGATCTCTGCCACCTTGCGCTTGATGGTCACCTCATTCTCGCCGGTCGTGTTTTTAATGACCTGCTGGGTGATCGTCGAGCCGCCGCGGGTCGACGTGCCGGTGAGCTTGCCGAGAATGGCTCTCGCCGTGCTCTTCCAGTCAACGCCGTGGTGGTTGTAGAAGCGCTCGTCCTCGATGGAGATCAGCGCCTCCTGCACATGCTTGGGGATGTCGTCGATGCTGACGAGCGTTCGGTTCTCTTCACCATGAAGCTTCGTGAGCTCCACCCACTCCCCGCTTGTTTTATCCTGATAGTAGACTGTCGAGCTCTGCTTGAGCGTGTAGGCCGAGATGTCCACATTCAGATCGAGCGACGTGTGCACGTAGACCATGAAGATGGCGAAAAACATCAGGCAGGTGGTAAGGCCGATGGCGAGAATGGTGCCGATGACCGTTTTCGCCGTGCCGGACTTTTTCTTCTTGTGTGCCTGATGCGTGGGGTGCTGGGTGTGCTGTCTTCGGGGCGTCTGGTTTTCTGCGCAGTTTTCTTCCATAAAGCGCCTCCTCCTTTGCGATAGAAATATGCGCAAGCGCGCATAGCCGATTTTCAATAGTGATACAGAATACAGTATAGCACGGCTGTCAAGTGGTACGTATCTTGTCTTGCATTTTGCCGCAAGGTGCGGTATAATGCGAGCACAAACTTTCAGGAGGTGTTCCCCCATGAACGATGAGTTCGGCCCCAATTTCGTCACGCTGACTGATGACGAGGGCAACGATATAGAGCTGGAATACGTCGACGCGCTCGAGCATAACGGCACGACGTATATGGCCTTCTTCCCCGTGGTCGAAGAGGACAGCGAGGACGAGGAAAACGAAGAGGAATACGGTCTCGTGATCCTCAAAAGCCAGATGGAAAACGGCGAGGAGTTCCTTGTCACCATTGACGACGAAGAGGAGATCGACAAGGTCTACGACCTCTTCATGGAGCAGATCCTTTCCGACGAAGAGTAAAACTTCGATTGCGACGGATTTTTTCTGAAAACTGAGATAAACTGAACATGCCCTGCGGGGTGCGTGATAAGTTCTTTTTAAACCCACATTTCGTCATAAGGGACGCCGGTACGCTCCGGTGGTTTGCAGGCCTCCCGGCTGCCTTTTGCGGCTGGACGTTGGAAGCAATAAAGCCGGACAGAGGCGACCCACCTGTCCAGAATGGTGCAGGTTTTGACGGGGCTTACACGGCCGCTGCGGGGCATCTTTTTATCTTTCCACGGATTGCACAAAATTACGTTTTTATTTTCTACGTCAGTTTAGACGAAAAAAACGTGCATTTTGTTCGCGATTCCTGTAAAATATTTTTACAAACTAAATTACCGTTTGGTAGCTGCAACGTAGTGCTTCGCGCACGGGCTGTACGGTCTCCCCTTTCGGGGAGATGATAAGGTCTGTGTGAGGAGCGCTTTTTTCTTTCCCCTTGCGGTGCCGCTTTCGCGGCGGGGAAAAGGCAAAAGAAAAAGGAGGAGCAAACTTATGAAACTTGTCACCAACGGTCGTCTCATCACCCGCGACGCGAGCGCGCAGGGCTATTACGAGCACGGTGCCGTCGCCTTCGAAGGCACGAAGATCGTCGAAGTCGGCGAGGAAGCGGCGCTGCGCGCAAAATATCCCGGTGCCGAGATCATCGACGCCAAGGGCGGCGTCATCATGCCCGCGTTCATCAACGCGCACACGCACATCTACTCCGCCCTCGCCCGCGGCCTTTCCATCGTCGGCAACAACCCGACGAACTTCTACGAAGTCCTTGACGGCACATGGTGGGCCATCGACCGCCACCTGATGATGGACGGCACAAAAGCCTCCGCCACCGCGCTGTACATGGACTCCATCAAGCAGGGCGTGACGACCATTTTCGACCATCACGCCTCCTACGGTGAGATCCCCGGCACGCTCCACACGATTGCCGAGGAGAGCAAGCGCCTGGGCCTTCGCTCCTGCCTGTGCTATGAGGTCTCAGACCGCGACGGCGAGGAGAAGTGCTTACAGGCCATTCAGGAGAACGCCGATTTTATCACCGAATGCGAAAAGAATAAGGACCCGATGCTCGCGGCAATGTTCGGCGGCCACGCGCTGTTCACGATCTCCGATAAGACCTTCGACCGCATGGTCGCGGCCAACAACGGCCGCACGGGCTATCACATCCACGTGTCCGAGGGCATGAACGATGTGTACGACTCCCTCCAGAACTATGGCCGCCGCCCCGTCCAGCGCTTGCAGGATCACGGCATTCTCGGTTCCAAGACCATCCTCGGCCACTGCATCCACGTCAACACCGCCGAAATGGAGATCATCAAGGAGACCGGCACGATGGTCGTGAACAATCCCGAGTCCAACATGGGCAACGCCATCGGCATCTGCCCCGTGCTCCAGCTCCACAAGCGCGGCATCCTCCTCGGCATGGGCACCGACGCCTACACGAACGATATGCTCGAGTCCCTCAAGGTCGCCCTCTGCTCCCAGCGCAGCCAGAACTGCCTGCCGAACGTCGGCTGGTGCGAGGTCACGGACATGCTCTTCAAGAACAACGCAAAGATCGGCGAGAAATACTTCCCCGACACGCTCGGCGTGCTGAAGCCCGGCGCGGCAGCGGACATCATCGTCATGGACTATAAGCCGTTCACCCCGTTCTCCGACGAGAATATCGACGGCCACATGATCTTCGGCATGACGGGCCGCCAGTGCCAAACCACCATCGCCGCCGGCAAGACCCTCATGCTCGACCGCGAGCTCGTCGGCATCGACGAAGAAGCCGAAAATGCGCACATTCTTGAAGCCGCCAAGAAACTCTGGGGCGAGCTGAATCACAGAACCTATTAAGCAAGCGGGAGGAAAAAACAATGTCTGAAAAAATGTATCCCATTCCGTTCGACTCTCTGATGAACTGGGTGACGAGCGAATATGCGCAGTGCGGCGATGTGTTCGGCGTTCATAAGCACTATCACGCAAGCGGCAAGAGCCTGCCGATCTTCGGCGAGCGCATCGAAACACCGTTTGGCCCCGCCGCCGGCCCCAACAGCCAGCTTGCGCAGAATATCATCGCGGCCTATGCCGCCGGCGCGCGCTTTTTCGAGGTCAAGACCGTGCAGAAGATAGACGGCGCGGAGCTTGCCGCCTGCGTTCCCCGTCCCTGTATCCTCACCGCTGACGAGGGCTACAACCAGGAGTGGTCGACCGAACTGACCGTACAGCAGGCGCAGGACGAGTACATCAAGGCCTGGTGTGCGCTCAAGATCATGAGCAAGGTCTACGGCTTCGGCGATCCCGACGGGTTCGTGTTCAATATGTCCGTCGGCTACGACCTGGACGGCATCAAGGGCCGCAAGGTCAACACCTACATCAATAACATGATGGACGCGGGCAAGACCGCGCAGTTCAAGGAATGTAAAAAAGTCCTGACCGAGCTTTTCCCCGAGGAAAAGGACTTCATCGCCTCGATCTCCCCCAACGTTTCCCGCTCCGTCACGCTCTCCACGCTCCACGGCTGCCCACCGCAGGAGATCGAGCGCATCGCAAGCTATCTTCTCAAGGAAAAGCATCTGCACACCTTCGTCAAGTGCAACCCGACCATTCTCGGCTACAAGACCGCGCGCAGCATCCTCGATTCCATGGGCTATGACTACATCGTTTTCGACGAGCATCACTTCAACGAAGACCTCCAGTGGGAGGACGCCGTGCCGATGTTCGAGCGGCTGCAAAAGCTCGCGGACAAGCAGGGTCTTGAATTCGGCCTCAAGCTCTCCAACACCTTCCCCGTCGACACGACGCGCGGTGAGCTTCCCAATGAGGAAATGTATATGTCCGGCCGCAGCCTCTTCCCACTGACGATTGAGATGTGCAATCGCATCTCCCGCCAGTTTGGCGGCAAGATGCGCATTTCGTTCGCCGGCGGCGCGGACTACTTCAACTGCGACAAGCTCTTTGCCGCGGGCATCTGGCCCATCACCGTTGCCACCACCATCCTGAAGCCCGGCGGCTACAACCGCCTGCACCAGATGGTCGAAAAGGTCGAGGATATGCCCTACCGCGCATTTTCCGGCAACGACCCCGCCGCGATCTCCGACCTTGCCGCCTCCGCGCTGCACGACTTCCACCACCTCAAGGCCATCAAGCCACTTCCCTCGCGCAAAAAAGATGAACAGGTGCCGCTGCTCGACTGCTTTACCGCACCCTGCAAGGGCGGCTGCCCCATCGAGCAGGACATTCCCGAATACCTTGAGCTCTGCCGCAAGGGGCTCTACGGCCCAGCACTGAAGCTCATCACCGAGAAGAACGCCCTGCCGTTTATCACCGGCACCATCTGCGCGCACCGCTGCCAGGGCAAGTGCTCGCGCAACTTCTATGAGGAATCCGTCCACATCCGCGAGACGAAGCTGCTCGCCGCGGAAAAGGGCTACAACACCTTGATGGCCTCCCTCCGTATGCCCGAGCCCGTTGACGACAAGAAGGTCGCCATCGTCGGCGGCGGCCCGACCGGTATCGCCGCGGCGTACTTCCTTGGCCGCGAGGGTGTTCCCACCACGATCTTTGAGCGCGAGCGCAAGCTCGGCGGCGTGCCGCGCTATGTCATCCCCGCCTTCCGCATCAGCGACGAGGCCATCGACAAGGACGTCGCGCTCATGGAGCGCTACGGCGTCGAGGTCAAGCTCGGCAAGTCTGCTCCGTCCGTCGAACAGCTCAAGAAGATGGGCTACACGCACATCCTGATGGCCACCGGCGCGTGGAAGCCCGGCAAGCTCGACATTGAAGGCAACGTGCAGGGCGTCATCGAGTGGATGAAGCGCATGAAAAAGCAGGTCAAGCCCTGCCTGAGCGGCAACATCGTCGTTGTCGGCGCGGGCAACACCGCCATGGACGCCGCGCGCGTTGCCAAGAGAATGGGCGCGCATGCGACCATCCTCTACCGCCGCACGAAGAAATTCATGCCCGCCGACGAGCACGAGTTACAGCTCGCCATCGACGAGGGCGTCGAATTCGTCGAGCTGGCCGCGCCCGTCAAACAGAGCCGTGGCAAGCTCCTGTGCGATAAGATGATCCTCGGCGAGCCGGATGAGAGCGGCCGCCGCAGCCCCGTCAAGTCCGGCGAGCAGTTCACCATCCCCTGCGACATGGTCATCTCCGCCGTCGGCGAGCAGGTCGACGCCGATCTCATGGCCGCGAACGGCATCGAGATGGAGCGCAAGGGTCCCGCGTTCGAGACGAACATCCCCGGCGTGTACTGCGCGGGCGACGCGCACCGCGGCCCTGCCACCGTGGTCGAGGGCATTGCCGATGCCGCACGCTTTGCCGAGATCGTCGTCGGTCACCCGCACATCTACGACATCCCTGCCGAGGCCGATGTGACCGAGTTCGACGCGCAGGCCAAGAAGGGTATCCTCTCGATGGCCAGTAAGTGTGTCTGCGACGGCGAGCGCTGCTTACAGTGCTCCACCGTGTGTGAAAACTGCGTCGATTCCTGCCCGAACCGCGCGAATGTCGTCATCAAGATGGCCGACGGCTCGCACGAGATCGTCCACGTCGACAAGATGTGCAACGAATGCGGCAACTGCACGCAGTTCTGCCCCTACGCAAGCGAACCCTGCCACGATAAGTTCACCCTTTTTGATACGCGTGAGGACATGGACGAGAGCGAAAACTACGGCGTGCTCTTCGAGGACGACGATATGGTCCGCCTGCGCTACGAGGACGGCGTGAAGGAATACGACTTTGCCTCCTGCGACAATGATCTCCCCGTCGAGCTCGAGGCGTTGATCCTCACCGTGCGCGATAAGTACAGCTACCTGTACGTATAACAACAAAATCGCAAAATGAAACAGGGAGCCAGTGCGTCGCACCGGCTCCTCTCCCCTTTGCAACAAAAAGAGCGCTGCCTAAGCAGCGCTCTTTTTGCGTTTATATCTTGCCTTACTTCTCGATCAGGTTCAGCTGATAGATGATCTTGGCGATCTGCGCGCGGGTCAGGGACGCGGCAGGCTCGAAGGTGGTCTCGGTCATGCCGTTGATGACCTTCGCATCGACGAGCGCCATCACGTAACCGTCGGTGCAGTCAGTGAACTTGCTCTCGGTCTTGGACTCGGCAAGCTTGTTGAGCTTGGCAGCGACCTGGCAGAACTCGAGACGGGAGATGGCCTTCGCACCGTCAAGATCGGCGGCAACAAGACCCAGCTCCGCAGCCTTGGCGATGACGTTCTTGCTCCAGTCGGCGCCGGTGGCGTCCGCAGCCTTGAGATCGCCGTTGCTGACAAGCAGGAGCTTGAGCGCGGCAGCCCAGGTCAGGGTGTCGTTGGGCGCATAGGTGGTGGCGGAGGTGCCGTTGATGATGCCGTCATTGTAAAGGTCGATGACATACTTGCCGAACCAGGAGGAAGCCTTGACATCCTTGAACGGGTTCAGCAGGATACGGCCCTGAGGCGCGGCATACTGCGCACCGATCACGCCCTTGAGTTCGGTGGTGACGTACTCCATCACAGCCTCGTCCAGAGGGATACCGGTATCGAACTGTGCGGAAGCAGCAGCGAAGGCATAGTAGGTGTCGCCGCCGCCGGCAACAAAGTTATTGGTAACGACCGCATAGGTATCGTCCGCCTTGAACTCCTTGCCGTTGATGCTGTTGATGACCACGCGGTTGATGCTCTTGGGACCATAGTAGGTGGAAGCAGGATAGGTCTCAGCATTGGCATCATAAGCGACAGCCGTGGAGAGGGTGAAGTTGATGCCGGCAACCTGCGGGAAGCCGCCGACGGGCAGGTTGTAGGTGGAAGCCTCGAGCGCTTCAAGAAGCTCTGCGCCGGTGACATAGATGACTGCGACCGTGTTGCCAAACGGTAGAACGGTGTTGATGTCCTTCTTGGTGACATCACCCGGCTTGATGGCAGCGCGGATGCCGCCGCCGTTGGTGATGGCGACCACATGGTCAGCATCGACGGTCAGGCCTTCCTTGTTCTGCATGACCTTCCAGAGCATTGCATCGGTGATGAGATCGCCGTTGTTGGTCTCGCTGTCGCGGTTGCCGTTGGGGGCCTTCGCGCCGTTGAGCGTGACCTCGCTCTTGGCGAACACAACGCCGTATTCCTTGTCGACGCGGTCAACGATCGTCTTCGCGGCGGCAGCCACGGTCGCGTCCTTGGCAGTGTCTTCCTTGATCTCGAAGAGGGAGTTGCTCTCGATCTTCTTGGTGGCGTCGTCGATGACGATCACGCCGATATTGGCGAATGCGGTGCCGGTGGACTGGATGGGCTCGCCGTTCTCGCCCTTGGTCATCACAGTGTGGGAGTGACCGTCGATGATGAAGTCGATGCCCTTGACGGCAGCATACAGATCGGTGGAGCGGTAGGGCTTGGACTCACCGTCAACACCAAGGTGCGCAAGGCAGATGACAACGTCCGCATCCTTGAGCGCCTCGACCTGATCGGCGGCGGCCTTGGTGAAGGCGTCATTCGTCGCAAAGGTCAGGCCCTTGATCTTGGTGGGGTTGGCTTTGGTCTGGGTCTCAGGCGTCTCCATGCCGAAGAAGCCGACCTTCACGCCGGACTTGGTGGTGTAAGTGTAGTTGGCATCGAAGATGGGGGTACCGTCAGCGTTGAACACATCGGCGCAGAGGACCTTGAATTTGGCCTTGGTCATGTTGTCCTTGAGTTGTGTGTAACCGTAGTCGAACTCATGATTGCCGAGCGTGACGACATCGTAACCGGCGGCGTTCATCATTTCGATGGCGTCAAGGCCCTTGGTCACGCTGACATAGCTCGTGCCCTGGCTGTAGTCGCCCGCATCAACGAGGATGACCTCGGCGCCCTTGGCCTCATAATCGGCCTTGAGCGCGGTGATGTAGGCGTAGCCGGCGATTGCGCCGTGCACATCGTTGGTGTGCAGGATCACGGTCTTGCCCGCCATCGTCGCTTCTTCGGTCATGACTTCGGGCTCTCTTGTAGTTGCCGTGTCCTCGATCGCAAAGCCGGTCACAGTCAGGCTGAGAACCATCGCCATTGCGAGCAGGACGGATAGGAACTTGCGCATAGTGTTTTCCTCCTCAATTTTTTCACTCCGCTTTTTCTCTGTCCGCTCTTCGTGACACGCAGCTCCTTTTCACATCTCTCAGTTGGTCTGCGCGCCAAAAGTTCGCTTTTTGTACAAATAAAAGCGGAATGTGGTATGATTTTATTGTATCGTATGTCTGCTACTTTCTCAATACGGCATTGTTCCGAATTTGCGGCAAAAATCTTGGCGCTTCTCACATTTTTTCCAAACTCTATGGAAATCAGGTAAAAAGTATGCTATGCTTTTGCTAATTTGGAACGGTATTTTTTCAAAGGAGGGTTCTTCCATGAAAACACTGCTTCGAGGCGGCTATGTCGTCAGCGGCCGCGGCTGCCGCCGCGCCGACGTGCTCATCGACGGGGAAAAGGTCGAAATGCTTGGCCACATCCCGCCCGAGCTCGCCGCGCAGAGCGAGGTCGTCGACGTGACGGGCTGCATGCTCTTCCCCGGCTTTATCGACGCGCACACGCACTTCGATCTCGATGTGTGCAGCACCACGACGGCCGACGACTTTGAAAGCGGCAGCAAAAGCGCCATCCGCGGCGGCACGACGACGGTCATCGACTTTGCCTGCCCCAATAAAGGGGAATCCCTTGCCTATGGGCTTGATCTCTGGCATAAAAAGGCTGACGGCAAGTGCTACTGCGACTACGGCTTCCATATGACCATCGACGACTGGAACGAGAGCATCGAGTCTGAGCTCGACGCGATGTTCGACGCCGGTATCACGTCTTTCAAGATGTACCTCACCTACCCCGCCATGATGATCGGCGACGGCGCGGTCTACCGCGCGCTGAAAGCGCTCAAGGTCCGCGGCGGCATCGCGGGCGTCCACTGTGAGAACGCGGGCGTCATCGACGCGCGCATCGCCGAACTCAAGGCGAGCGGTTTGGGCGCGGACGTCGTATCGCACCCGATCTCCCGCCCCGACTATTTAGAGGCCGAGGCTGTTTCGCGTCTGCTGCGCATCGCGCAGGCGGCCGACGCGCCCGTCATCATCGTCCACACGACGAACCGTGCTTCTCTTGACGAGATCGCCGCGGCGCGCCGCCGCGGACAGACCGTGTATGTCGAGACCTGCCCGCAGTATTTGGCGCTCGACGACGGCGTTTACTACGATCCCGACTTTTCCTCCGCTGCGCGCTATGTCTGCGCGCCGCCGATTCGCTCGCAGGAAGACAGTGAAGCGCTCTGGAAGGCGCTGCGCCGCGGCGAGGTGCAGACCATCTCGACCGACCACTGCTCGTTCACGCTCGAGCAGAAGGACATGGGCCGCGACGACTTTACGAAGATCCCCGGCGGTCTTCCCGGCGTCGAAACGCGTGGCGAGGTCGTCTACACTGTGGCCATCAATGAAAACAAGCTCTCGCTCGGCGGCGTCTGCCGCGCGCTGAGCGAAAATCCCGCCAAGCTCTACGGTCTCTACCCCCGCAAGGGCGTCATCGCTGCGGGCAGCGACGCCGACATCGTCGTCTACGATCCCGGCGCGAGCCACGTGCTCCACGGCGCGGACATGCTCTCCAAGGCGGGCTACACGCCGTTCGAGGGCTTCCGCACGAATGGCGGCGTGTCGAAGGTCTACCTGCGCGGTCAGCTGCAGGTGGACGGCGGCAAGGTCGTCGGCGGCAAGATGGGCGAATACTTGAAGCGCGGCAAATGCGCACTGTGAGGTAAGATATGGATCTGAGGGAAATTTTATTTGCGCAGTTCCCTGCGTTTTTTCTGCTGAGTCTGCTGTTTTTGATCGCGCACCTGCGCGTGCGCAAGCACAGCGCCGTCAAGTCGGTGCTGTGGGTGCTGCTGTTCGGCGCGGCGCTGGCCGTGTCGATCCTGTTCTGCTTCCTCGGCATGCAGGCAAAATATTGGACGGTCAAGACGCTCTTCGAGCTCAAGTTCTGGAGCTGGCTCGGCCTTGCGATCGTGGTGTTCGTGTTCGTGCTGCGGCTGGTGTTCAAGCTGCAAAATAAGCACGCTCAGCACATGGTCGAAAAGGAGCGCGCCAAGGCGGAAAAGACCTGCGAGGAGGCCGTAAAGCAGGCGCGCGAGGAGGGTCGCGTCGAGGCCATGGCCGCCCAGCAGGCGCAGGAGACCGAAGCTGCCGCGGCAGAGCCCGCAGCGGATGAGTCTGCCTCCCCCGCTGCCGAGGAGACCGCACCAGCAGAGAACGAAGATCCTGAAAAGGCGGTCGAACGTTAAGTATGGAACAGACACAACCGCAGCGCATCGCGTATTTTGACGTACTGCGCATTCTGGCGACTTTCGCCGTCATCGTGCTGCATCTGTCCGCGCAGCACTGGGCCGACACGGATGTCTATTCAAGAGCCTGGCAAGCCTTCAACCTTTACGACAGTGCCGTCCGCTGGGCTGTTCCGGTTTTTGTGATGATCAGCGGCGCGCTGTTTCTCTCCGGCTCGCAGAGCATCGGGCACATTCTGAAAAAGAACGTGTCGCGCCTTGTCACAGCGTTCATCTTCTGGTCGGCGCTCTACGCCGTCTTCATGGTGAACTTCGAGGGATGCCCGACGAACCTTATTTTGCAACAGTTTCTCAACGGTCACTATCACATGTGGTTCCTCTTTATGATCGTGGGACTGTATCTGATCGTACCGTTTCTTCGCCCCATCGTGCGGGATGAAAAGCTCCTGCGCTATTTTCTACTGCTCACGCTCATCTTTACGTTCCTGCTGCCGCAGATCGCGTCGGCCGTGTCGCTTCTCTCGTGGCAGTACTGCGCTGAATTCAAGGCGCTCACGGGCAAATTCTATTATCATTTCACGCTCGGCTTCGTCCCCTACTTTGTGCTCGGTTACTATTTGGTCCGCAAGGAGTTTTCCTTGACCGCAAAGCGTGTGCTTTACGCGCTCGGTGTGCTCGGCTTCGTCCTCACGGTCGTGCTGACGTCGTTCGCCTCACGTTTGCAGGGCGCGGCAACAGAGCTGTTCTACGGCTACGATTCGCTCAATGTACTGTTTGTCTGCGTGGGGCTGTTCGTCTTTGCCAAAGAGCATCTGAACTTCCCGAACTTAAGCGAAAAGTGTCACAGGTGCATTCGCGCGCTGTCGCGCTGGAGCTTCGGCGCGTACCTCGTACACCCGCTGTTCATCGAATCGTTCGACATTTTTCTGCACTTCAACACGCTGTCACTCAACGTGTTTTTCTCCGTTCCCCTGCTGACATTGATCATCGGCGCGCTGTCGTTCCTCGTCTCAGCGCTGCTTCACCAGATCCCATTTTTCAAAAAGTATTTTGTATGAAAAGAGCCCCGCGGATCATGCGATTCACGGGGCTCTTCTTTTTCTGTTACGCTTCGGTCTTGATGCCGCGCTTGTCGAATTCCTCGACCAGCAGGTCAAGGTCGTTCGGCAGGCTCATCGGCTCGCCGCAGAACTTGATGGCGTTGGCCACATCCTTGAGGCCGTTGCCCGTCACGACGGAGACGACCGTGTCGTTCTCACCGAGCACGCCCTGCTCGCAGAGCTTCTTGACTGCCGCCGTACCGGTGACGCCCGCGGGCTCGCCGAAGACGCCGCAGGTCGTGCCGAGCAGCTTTTGCGCCGCCATGATCTCCTCGTCCGTCACGTTCACGACGATGCCGTTCGACTCGCGGATCGCCATGAGCGCCTTGTCCGCGTTGCGCGGCACGCCGACGGCCACGAAGGCGTCGGTCACGAAGTTGTAAAGGGTGTTCCAGTCCAGAGTGATTTTGGGCATTTTCAGGTTCCTTCCTTTTTCGATTCGCTTTTTCTTCATTATAGCCCTGTTGGCGGTGTTTGTCAAGTCGTAAACCGTACAGCTTTTGCGCGCCGGCGGCCGGTTTTTTCTCTGCGCCGCTCCCCGCTGACCGGCGGGGGACGTGTACGCGCCTGCGTATACATAAAATTTGGAAATACGTTACAATAAGAATGGTGATTTGGATGACGTTAAAAGAAACGATTGTCGAACGTTTGGTGGACCTGTGTGCGGAACGGCATATCGTGCTCAATACGCTCGCCACGCGTTCGGGCGTGACGCCGTCAACCGTGTACAGCTTGTTCGACAACACCAGACAGGACGTCTCGGTGAGTACGATCAAAAAGCTGTGCGACGGTTTGGAAATCACGCTCGGGCAGTTTTTCAGCACCAAGGAGTTCGATGAACTGGAGCAGGAAATCAAATAGGGGAAGCGCGCAGTGCGGCGCGTTTGCCGCCGGGCCTCTTGTCGGCGCGCCCGGCGTCGGCGGAATGACGCCGGGTCTGTATCGCTGCACCTTGGCGGCGGAAGCCCCGCTGCCCTGCGCATCGCTT